>Ga0222715_10001118_pt1 | contig 26343 bp, 28 predicted proteins | sample C33_9DmetaG_FD_165056 | JGI IMG/M metagenome (GOLD analysis project Ga0222715, IMG submission 165056) | Estuarine water microbial communities from San Francisco Bay, California, United States - C33_9D | ecosystem: Environmental > Aquatic > Marine > Unclassified | place: USA: California...
CGAGAACTGCACGCTCTTAGCATGAACATGCGCCAATCTTTCTTGAATGAACAAATCAATAAAACCAGTTCCGTACTATGGGAAAATCGTAACGATGATAATGCATGGACAGGCTATACCGATAATTTTATTCGAGTTAGTTTGGTTCCTATTGATGCCTCAGAAATTGAAAACGAAATTTCGAATATAAAGATCATCGGTATAGCAGATAATGTAAATCATTGTATAGCTGAAAGTATCTAAACATCATCTAACCCGACTCCTTATTACTGCTTGTGTGCTCCTCAATCATTGCGCTGACTTGATCAATCGATTTATTAGCAAATTGAATTTTTGAAATTTCATCTTTTATTCCTTCAACACCTGAGAATGCGCCAAGCATATCCGGGTTCTTGATTAATTTATGAGCAGCCATCATTATCTCGTTAATATTTTTCGCCTTGTCCGGTGTAAATTTCATTCCCCACATTTCATGTTTTAAACGAGATAACCTGCGTTTCAATTTTGTACGTTCCTGCTCAAGAATTTCAAATTCAGCCGTCATTAACTTTACTTTTTCATCATCGCTTGGCGTATTTAGCTCTAATGGCAAATCGACATTCTCAACCTCAGTCAATTCTGAATTTACAGATTCTGTTTTTACGCCTTCATTTAAAGACCTATTCCTAATATCAGAACTATTGAATGGCCAAAATAAATTTATTGTAAAAATAACCAGAATGGCAATAACTATACCTACCATTGCCTTCATATAACTCTCCCCACTAAATAAAGCCCACTAGTTTGACATAGTTCACACTCTCTTGTGAAAGTTCGTGAATAGTTCATATTTTTATCAACAGATTTACCTTTGACATGTCAGTTATCGTAAATTCAAACAAATTAATACCGAGACGACTTTCATGAAATTAACTGTGTATATAAAAAAACACCTTATTAGCGACATAATTGTATTACTGGCAACAACTGGAGTGATATATCTCCTCGTAACTACGCTTAATTACCAAAAATTAGACACTGAACCGAGCGTCGAAATGATACCAATTAGTGATAGTTCACAGGAAGTATTCGGCTAGACAGTTATCATAAAATTACCTAATAAATACATACATTACAATAACTTAAGTAATATGCATATAATTAACTATTAATGTTATTACTAGGATAATCTTTTAAATATATGATATTTGTAAAATTTTACTTGATTTATTGATCATAATGTCTTAAATATAGTACCTATAAGTACTTGATTAATTGGGAGAACATAATGTTAGTCGATGTGAATCAAAGTCGTACTTCTTATCGCCCTGATGGTGGAAAGCTTAGTCCACCCTTGTCGCCAGATTCTTCAGTAAACTTCGAGAGTGAAACTCTTGTTGGTTTTATAAAACATCCGGAACGATTTCCAATCCAATTTAGACGATTACGATTCTGGGAACGCGCCAAAATTGAAACATCAAAAACATCGAATATAGGTTTAACATTTTGTTCAACTGAGTATCAAAAACCTGGCAGCATCATCGAAGTAACTATTCCTACTCGTAAAGAAACACACCTCTTTTTAGGCAAAACTGTAATGGTAAAAGAGTCTGACGACTATTTTGAAATTGGAATATGGCTACTCAATCAGGAAGACACACCCAGGTTAAGGATTATTGAACAAATTTGTCATATTGAACTCTACCTTAATGACAAACGTTATAAAGAAGGCCCCTTTTTAAGCAAGGAAAAAATAACCGAAGAATGGATTGGCAAATTTGCCAGTAGTTTCCCCGTAAACTAATTTTATAAACAGGAGAATAAATATGAATTATGTAAGAACTTCATCAGGTTCTATGATGGCTATTAACACTAAGTCGAGTACACAGATTGTTGTTAAGAATCAAAAAATGACGGCTAAACCGATTAAAAAACCTGATACAAAAGCAAGTTTGAATATGAAGTAATATATTACTAATTAAGTATTGATCTTTTTATAGTTTTAACTAGAACAACTCACGCCAGTACCACCCAAACCACAATACCCTGCCGGATTTTTTGCCAGATATTGTTGATGATACGTTTCAGCATAATAGAACACTGGAGCATTGATAATTTCGGTTGTGATTGAAGAAAAGCCAGCCTCAGAAAGTTTATTTTGATATATATCCTTCATAGTTTCAGCAGCTCTTAGTTGCTTATCGTCAAATACATAAATACCAGAGCGATATTGTGTGCCTGCGTCATTACCCTGTCGCATTCCTTGTGTCGGATTATGTGACTCCCAGAAAATAGTTAACAGCTTTTCATAACTGACTTGTTCAGTAAAATAGTTTACGAGTACAACCTCATTATGGCCTGTCATGCCCGTACATACTTCTTCATAGTTTGGATTTGGGGTTAGACCCCCTGCATATCCAACTGCTGTTGAATAAACTCCCGACTGATTCCAGAATTTTTTTTCTGCGCCCCAAAAACAACCTAAACCAAAAAGAGCTTGATGTATGCCTTCAGGATAAGGTGGCACAATACTATTACCATTAACAAAATGGACCTTATCTACAGGCATAGGTGTTTTTCGACCAGGCAATGCCTCTTCGGCATTGGGTAATTGATGTTTTTTATGTAATCCAAATACCATGACTGTAACTTATTAACTTACATTGCTTTAACTTAAAGGCTAAGAGGACAATAACTGAGTGGGATCATTACTTATGCCACTCTTAAAACAATCAAGGAAAGCCACATAAACACTAGCACTCAGGATTGGGAGCAAAACTAAATATCCCAACATTAATGGTATAAAAGCAATAATTGCCAGTATAAATATTACAAGACCATAAAGCGTAAATGGCCCCATATTCTTAAGACATGCATTAAAACTCATTTTCATTGCTGATAATGCAGTTTCTTCGCTACTAATAATAATCACAGGAGTAAACCAGATAGCCATAATGAGCGGTGTTAATAATGTAACAGCAATTAATGCAAGCAACAAAAGGTCAGGCGCAAATTGAGCAATATTCTCAATTTGACCATCACCAATTTTTTGAAAAACTTCAACACCAAGCATGACAAAAGCAAGAATACACAATAAGACGATAACGACAATAGAAGCAATTGTGTAAAGCGCACCCGCCATAGCCAAGCGCTTAAAATACAGCTCCTTAAAACCGGCAAATAAATGTTGAAATTCGAAAGACCGTCCTTCTTCATGAGCAACGCAGCCGAGCATTAATCCTCCAACTATGACGGGATAAAATATGTTTAATACTAAACCGCCCAAGGGAATAATTCCGAGTACTAAAGAAATTAAAAAAAACACAACCATAGCTGCTATCCAGCCAAGTGGGTTACGTGTAAAATATGGCAAGGCTTCTGTTATCCATGCCCCTCCCCGGCTAAAACTCGCGGACTGTATATACAGACTCATATAACAACACTCCCTGATCAAATTGTTTTTTTAACCCAGTCAATTGATGAGTGTAGAAGAGCATATCGTATTTATCATCTGAATTCTGCTAAGTTTATCCGATGATATTTTTGCTTCTATTTATTTTTGGCTTAATCGGCTGGTTCTTTAGCACCATTGCTGCGGGAGGTGCTGCCACTTTACTAATCCCTATTATTACGTTTTTAATTGGCGCGCAAATGGTTGCGCCTATCATTTCAATAGCCGGTTTATTTGCAAATCCATCTCGCGCTATTTTGTTTCGTAAAAATATCAATTGGCTTGTAATTATCTACTTACTGCCAGGCAGTATTATAGGCTCAATTATTGGCGCTTGGTCACTGACCCACATGAATATAGAAATCATTCAAATAATGCTGGGACTGTTCTTGGTTACATATGTATTACAAGAAATCTTTGGCCAAATGCGGTTAACTATAAAGATGAGATTAGTATGGTTTTTTCCTCTAGGGCTAATCGTATCATTCCTTTCAGGTTTAATCGGAGCTACTGGACCGATACAAAACCCCTTTATGCTGAACTACGGACTCCATAAAGAACAACTTGTAGGTACAAAGGCGATCAATTCACTGGTAATGCAATTAACAAAAATAACCAGTTATGGCGCATTTGGTGCACTCAGTCTTGAGGTTATTAATTACGGGGTGATACTGGGTATAGGAGCAGTAACAGGCGTGTTTTTGGCACGTAGTTACCTGGTCAAGATAGATGCTTTGAAATTTAATCAGTACACACTAATTTTAATGACTATAAGTGGTATTTTGATGCTTTATAAATCTATATAGAATTTATAGCCTATAATTAATAACTCTTATGCTATTGATATTTAAAAATATATTGTAATACAATGAATATTATATTGCAGCGCACCAAATATACTATACAATTAGCCATAAATTAATTTCCCGTTCCATTCAAGAGGTCAATATGGAAATCAAAGATAGAGTTGCATTAGTTACCGGCGGCGCGAGTGGCATTGGCCGCGCAGTCTCATTCGAACTGGCAAAGCGAGGCGTAAAAGCCATTGCCATGGTTGATATAACTGAAGATGTAAAAATTGCCGCAGAACAAGTTAATAACGAAGCTAACGCTGAAGTTGCATTTCCGTACCAAGGGGATGTAACGGATGAAAAATTCCGGGCCGAAGTCTACGCCAATGTAAAAAAAGAACATGGCATGGTCAGTATTTGTGTCCCTGCAGCCGGTATCACGCGTGATTCCCTAGCAGTAAAAGTTGATAAAGAAACCAAAAAAGCAAGCATCTACCCGATTGACAATTTCAAGAAAGTAGTCGATGTTAATCTTATCGCGCCAATCTATTGGGCAATGGAGATGATAGCTAGTCATGCAGAAGATCGTGCACAAGCAGGTCTAAAAAAATGGCATCCTGATGAAGGCGTCCGAGGTACAGTGATTTTTATTGGCTCAATCTCTTCACAGGGCAATAAAGGACAGGTGTCTTATGCTTCAACCAAGGCAGGACTTGTAGGAGCATCAGCGACTTTAACTAAAGAAGCCATCTTCCATGGTATTCGATGTGGTGTTATGCACCCAGGATTCACCGACACCCCAATGGTTAGAGCAATGGGTGATGAATATATTGAGAAATACGTGCTTCCGGAAACTCAGTTAGGTCGTTTGATCAGGCCAACTGAAATTGCTGACGCGATTTGCTTCATGATTCACAATTCAGCAATTAGTGGTTCAATGTGGGCTGATGCTGGCTGGCATCCATCCCCGTAAAATATTATTTTTGCGTGATTATCTAGCCCTGTTTTTTAACAGGGCTTTTTTTATTGCTCTAGAAATCCAGCACACTGAATACAAAGTAATGTAGAGGGATCAAGCTTCAAGCGCGCTGTCGGGATTGGATTATCGCATTCCAGACAGACACCGAAACTACCTTCAGCAATTCGACTCAACGCTGAATTTATTCTCGTCACCTCCATCTCCCTTCTACGTTTTGCTTCTATCGACATGGCTTGCGACTGCATTGCATCCATTCTTGATAATCGGCCAACTCGAGTTTGATCCAGTTCCACAGGTTTTGCTGCGATATCACCAGTTTCTGCAAATTCGGCTAATTCGCCCAACCTTTCACACAGCTTGTCTTTGAAGAATGACAGATCCTGGTTTTGTATCATTTATTATCCAATTTAAGCATATATTTAAGGACAATCCTCATCACTATAATTTTCTAATTCTATCTGTTTTAAATCTGGATAGGCTTCATCACGAAAATAGGCCCAGTTTTCCTGATGCAAAGAATCAAATGTTCCGCCATTTTTTACATCAACAAAAACCCAGCGTTTCAGATCGCTATCTATAGATTTATGCTTGATGCATGCAAGGATCCATTTTGCGCTGAATCCCAATTTTAAAATTGAAGGCTCAATCATTGTGATATTTTTACTATTAATCACATAATATTCGCCAGACTCATTTTGTTTTAAGGTATGTCTTCCTGGTAAATCCTGGGCAAATGAAAAGACTGAAATACACATAGATAAAACTATAATAAAAATTTTAATCATATACTGATGGCCTTTGAAAAATAACGTTCAAAACGTCTGTAATACAGAAAGAAAAATTGGAGTATGCTTATCCCACATAAATTCATTTTAATGAACTATAAAAATAATCCATACTATTGGCAACACTGCGACTGAATGACACCCTATCTGATTATTATACTCTCTACATTCATAACGTAATATGAAATCTATTTTCATATTAGTTTTAACATATTTAGTGATTATTTGATTGATTAACACACCGAAAATATTCAGTTACTATCAATTATTGGCATAAAATGAGTCCTATGACAGCTATTTCTAATGAATATTCTTTGCCATTAGTTGCTGTATCTCCTAATATTTCGAATTATTATCAGGAACTTAAAGAAAAAATCATGAACGACGAAAATATCAAACCGGAGAAACCAAATCCTCGCTTGCTCGGTGAATATTTACCTTGTTCGCGTGGTTCAATCAGGGTAGCTCTACAAAAGAAACGCGAAGCTAAAGTCAAAGGGAAAAATCTGAAACGAATTGGAGAACTGTTAGTTGAACTGGACACAATCACTGAAGAAGACCTGAAAAATGCATTACGACAACAACGCGCAGATCGACTTGGGTTATGCCCGGTATTCGACTCACTTAATCGTACGGAATTATCTGGCATTAGTAATCATTTTGTTGAAACCAGTATAAGTGCCGATCAACAGTTTATTTTTGAAGGAGAACATGATCCAACTTTATATATTCTTGTAGAAGGAAAACTTGAAGTTTTCACCAAAGACGATAAGGGTAATGAGATCCATATAGCCTTTGTCAATCCGGTAGAACCTACTGGTGAGATGGGCTACTTTCAAGATGGCATCAGAACAGCCTCTGTCAGGGCTGTCGTTCCATCTGAATTATTATGTGCTGCATACAAGAATCTCACGCATTATTTTGAGCATGTACCCCGGGTCGCTCATGCCTTTCTGGATGTTATCAACCGTCGACAAGCAGAAACAAATAAACGCATAAAAAATGCGAATGATTGAAGATGTGAACGTTATTATACGACGATTAAATAAGCTAAATTACAAAGTCTGAATAAATACATTTTCTATTAAACCCACTATGTCTGACACCAAATTAGAAAAAGTATTAATTATCGACGATAACTCAGATTATCGTAAATTAATTAAAACTTTCATTAGTAAATTATTACCCTCTGTCGAGACCATAGAATATGATCCGGTAGCTGAAGGCGCACCAGGCGATGATTTTAATTGGTCAGAGATAGATGTGCTTCTGCTAGATTACAATCTGGCGATTGTAGGAACCACTGGACTAGATATCCTGCATAAACACCATAAAAAGCCCTCTTTCCCCGCAACCGTCATGCTTACAGGCGCCGGTACAGAAGAAATTGCAGTTCGCGCATTAAAAACCGGTATATACGAATATCAATCTAAACAAGCGCTCACTAAAGATAAGTTAAAACAGGTAATTATCCTGGCTTGGGAAGATAAAATATCCTCACGCAAGAAACGACAAGAAATTACTCAACATAACAAGTCATTCAGTAAAGAAGTATTTTATGAAAACCTTGAAAATGCTTTAGCTCGAAAAGAAACAGACCGGGCACTATTGGTTATAAAACCCGACAATATAGATGACTTAGAACAATTGATTGGCGTAATAGGTAGAGATAGTCTGATCAATTTTATTGGTAAAAATAGTTTTGAAGTGTTTAAGCTTGGAGCATGTAATCCCAATATAACCCGAATAAGTGATACAGCAATAGCTATTCAAATTGATATCCCGGAGACAGAAGAAACACTTGAATTCAACATGCAGGGTTTATGTAAACACCTTACTCATTGCACGTTTAAATTTTCAGAAGATAAATATAGTTTCTCAGTCAGTATTGGATTAATAAAGCTTGGCGTTATCGACACGTCAGCGGCGCAACTTATTCGTCTTGCAAGTGCTGCCGCCAAAAAAGCCCACTCAATAGAAGGCAATTCATATTATATATGGAAAGAAACTGACTCATTATTACCTGAACCAGCTAAACCAGTTCATATCAAGACTGATGACCCATCTAGACAGGCATTCAATGCTGAAAAAGAAAAACTACAGCAGGAATTAAAAGCTGCTGAAGCAGTAATTCAAGCTGAACATGAAGCTAATAATAAACTAGAAGCAGAATTGAAACTTGCATCTGAAGCAAAAGAAAAAGCCGAGGCTGCATTAAAATTAGCATCTGAAGCAAAAGAAAAAGCCGAGGCTGAAGCTAAAGCACAAGCTGAATTAGAAGCAAAAGAAAAAGCCGAGGCTGAAGCTAAAGCACAAGCTGAATTAGAAGCAAAAGAAAAAGCCGAGGCTGAAATAAATATAGTTAAAGAGACGAAAGAAAGATTAGAGGCAGAATTGAAAGCCATGGCAGAAGCCAAATTAAAAGCCGAATTGGAAATGAAAGCGGCTAAAGAAGCCAAAGAAAAGCTTGAGGCTGAATTAAAAGCTCTGTCAGAAGTAAAAACACAAAGCTCAACAATGAAAGCTGATAATGTTGCGTCAGCCAGTGAGGTTGATGTAGAAAAAACATCCACAGATAGTAGCATTCAAACAACAGAACCTTCATCTGCTGACATTGAAGAACAAAATAATAATGGTGATGCCAATGATCCATCCAGACTATCGACCGAAGAAATTGAATTACGAATCAAAGAGCTAATTGACGAGAAAAGAATTATTCAGACCTATCAACCTGTAATGCCCATGTTTGATGATGACTCGGAAATTAATTTATACAAAACGGGGCTTAAAGCAATTATTGATAATGAAGATGAACTAAATGCAAACCTGGCAGATTTATCTTTATTCTCTTTCTCTTTACAACAAACAATAAATGAATGGTCTTTAAGACAAGTATTCTTACGAATAACTGAGGCAGCTTCGGCAACCTCTAAAAACAACTTCATAATTACTGTTAATGAAGCATGGTTTACGGATATCAGTCTGTTTAACTGGCTACAAAAAATATTATCTCAAACAAAAAAATATGCGCCCGGAGAATCTATAATCCTCGATATTCCAATTGACTTATATAAAAAGCATCAAAAACGTGCAAAAGCTTTAATTGATACATTACATAAATCCCATGATTTCCGCGTTTGCCTGTCAAACATAATAGCGTTTGACTGCCTTGCTTCAGATTGTGAATTAACACAGTCTGGTATGCTTTCACTACATGTAAATAATCTATCACAGTTAACAGAAATACTTAGTCCATCGAAAAATGAAACTGAAGAAAACAAAGATGAAACAGAAAAACGAAACCTGCTCCAATATCTGGAATCAACGGGTATTCGAATCATTGCATATGGCATTGAGGACTCAACACTACTTACCGATGCAATAACTAATGGTACTGATTATGCCATGGGTAGTTTCATTGGTGATGTTCAAAATAGCCTACTGGAATCAGGGACTGTTGAGTCATTTGACCTGACCTAATAATGAAGCTCATTAATTCAACACTACTTTCTTTAACTTTTTTAATTCCTACTGCTTATGCGGATTTCAATGGTGGTGGTCAGGCTTATTTGAAGGGTGACTATGAAACAGCTGCAAACGAATTTATTCCTTTAGCAGAACGTGGCGATCACCGCGCCATGTACGCACTCGGGTCAATGTACTCTGCAGGACAAGGTGTTGAAAAGGACCTCGGGAAATCTCTTGCGCTATTTACCGAAGCTGCAAAATATGGTCGTGCTGATGCAATGTATAAATTGGGACTTATGTATGAAACAGGAGAAGGTGTTCCTCAAGACCTGAAAAAAGCTGCCCGAAATTATCAAAAATCAGCAAAGAAAGGCTACCCATTAGGGCAGTATCGGCTTGGATTGCTATATATGAACGGCAAGGGAGTCAAAAAGAACCCTATAAATGCATATTCTTGGCTTGTCATTGCGGGACATTACTTCATCTACAACACTTTTAATTCTGGCAAAGAAATTGAAGATAATAGTAATCAAAATCAGTTAATATTTTTTCAAGAACAAGAAAAAGACAGGATCTTTGATGAAATAATAAAACATTTACAGACGATTAAACCTGATTTGAGCCCTGATGACATAGAAAAAATCAGGCAAAAAGTCGTTAAATTAAGTAAATACCGAACTAAATATCATCCGAATCAAGTCAAAAATTTAAAGATAGAACCTAATATAGAAAACCTGTTTCTGCCAGACACACTGCATTAATTTAAGTAATCCCTTGCATCAGTTTTACGACTAATCTTACATAACAATAAAACCTCTATTAAAATCAGCATTCTTAGCCACCTAATTTCTCAAATCTGCGTTGACTGGCACACTTCTCTGGGTATAATCGGATTTGGCCTGGAATTTATTTTGTTAGTGTTTACCGTGAAGACGTTCTATTTTCTATCTCGTCATACATTTCGGAGGCAATAGCGGTGTTTCTTGGCAAGTTCGCCTTTAGTATGGCAATTTTTAATTTTTAATAGGAAATAGTTATGTCTGATTTAGTAACCGGCAAAGTTAAGTTTTTTAATGACTCAAAAGGTTTTGGTTTTATTGAACAAGAACAAGGCCCTGATGTATTTGTACATTTTAGCGCAATTAATGGTTCTGGTTTTAAGACACTTGCAGAAGGTCAACAGGTGCAGTTTACTGTTACTGCAGGTCAAAAAGGACCTCAGGCTGAAAACGTAACTCCTTTATAAGAACAATTGATTTGGCTGTGGTATCGATTGATATCGCAGCATTATTTTTAGTTTTTCGGTGTTAGATATCCGAAAACGTTCTATCTGCAAATATCTGGATGTAGCAATCTATGCGCGTCTGTTTATTTCAGAACCTCTATTCAACGGTATTAATAATCTTCATATATATCACTCATAGAAATTAATATTATCCTTCATATAGGGATTTCACCCTTCGTAGGCCAATCAGTAACAATTTTATGACTACAATCCTATGTAAACACATGCCTGCAGACCACCACTTCTTTGCTAACGAATAATATCGTTATAATGATACGTTAATCTTACAAAATAATTTTAGGAGCCAATTGCCGTGGATTTTTTGATTGAATACGGAATGTTTCTGGCAAAGCTGGGCACTATCGCTATATTGTTAGTGCTGGTTGTTGGCACTGTCATTATGGTAATAATGCGCGGCAAAGGCGACTCTGGACACCTGAGCATAAACAACATTAACGAAAAGTATGAAGCAATGAGCTTAATGTTGAGCTCTCAGGTTTTAGATAAAAAGAGTTTAAAGAAATATTTAAAGCTACATAAGCAGGAACATAAAGAAAAAGAAAAGAAATCCTCTGAAGAAAGTAAAAAAACCTTTGTACTGGATTTCAAGGGCGATATAAAAGCGAGTACCGTTTCATCATTAAGAGAAGAGATAACCGCGATTCTGACAATTGCTGATAAAAAAGATGAGGTGCTTGTTATATTGGAAAGTGGTGGCGGAACAGTTCATGGCTATGGTCTCGGTGCTTCACAATTAAAACGCGTCAAGGATAAAGGCATAGCCCTGACTGTCGCAGTAGATAAGGTTGCCGCGAGCGGCGGTTACATGATGGCTTGCGTTGCCGATAAAATTATCGCGGCACCATTTGCAATCATAGGCTCGATTGGCGTTCTGGCTCAAATCCCTAACTTTCATCGATTACTAAAGAAGATGGATATTGACTTTGAGCAAGTTACTGCGGGTGACTACAAACGCACCTTGACCTTGTTTGGTGAAAATACAGATAAAGATCGGGAAAAATTAAAGGAAGAACTAGAAGACACGCATCACTTGTTTAAAGAGTTTGTCAAAGACAACCGACCTCAAGTCGATATTGATAAAATAGCGACTGGAGAACACTGGTATGGCAAACGTGCAATTGAACTCAACCTCATAGATGAATTAATTACCAGCGATGATTACCTGACTAATGCAGCGACGGAAGCAGATGTGTTTGAAATCAAATATGAACGTAAAAAACCGGTCTCAGAAAAACTGTTTTCATTCGGGGCCAATCTATTAGCTCGCATTGATGGGCGCTAATATTAAGAAATGTTTCTTAATTCTTCTGCTATCAGTTTAATACCTTGCTCAACAATATTTTCATCCATTGAATAAGTAATTCGTAGACACTGTTGTTTATGTTCCCAGTCCTCTTCCAATCCCGGGAAAAAATGTGACCCTGAAATAACGATCACACCTTTTGCTTTCAAACGTTCGTATAATTCATCTGCGCTAATAGGCAAACCGGGCAACCATAGCCATAAGAATATGGCGCCTTCCGGTCTATGAATATAATAATCGAGTCCGGTAAATTCTCTATGCATAACATCAACAGCATGTTCGACTTTTGCCTGATAATAAGGCTTTATTTGTAGTTGAGATAAGCGCAGAATTTCGCCGCTACTGATCAAATCAGTAGCGATCATGGCGCCAAAATTTGCCGTTGCCAGATTGATAACTGCGTTCATATTTCGAATTAAACTAATGACTGGCTCATCCGCAATAACAATACCGGTACGCGTTCCAGGCAATCCTACTTTAGAAAGGCTCATACAATAAATAATATTTTTATTCCAGACGGGATTCGTATCAGTAAATATAATATTTGGAAACGGCTCTCCGTAGGCATTATCAATAATAAAAGGAATATCATATTCTTCCGCTAAACCTGACAGTCTGGCGATTTCTGCATCAGACAAAACATTGCCGGTTGGGTTTGTCGGCCTTGATACACACATTGCGGCAGTGTTATCACGTATAACCATATCATCAAAATTAACATGGTATTTGAAAAAATGATTATCCTGTTTTTCGATCAACGGACGATAGGAATAAAACATATTGTCGCTTAAACCTACATCAGAATAACCAATATACTCCGGGGTAATAGGCAACAATATTTGCTTATGAGTTCCGGATTGGTCCTCACCTCCCAACATATTAAACAAGAAGAAAAAAGCTGATTGACTGCCAATAGTTAAAGCGACATTCTCCGCTTTAATACCCCATTTATATTGTTTATTCATCATCTCGACTATCGCGTTGATGAATTGTTGATTGCCCTGCGGTAATTCGTAATCACCAACAGCGTGAGCAAATAAGCGCGGGTTATCAATTAATCGTTGTAAAGAATCCCGAAAATATTGTTGTACTCCTGGAATGTGACTCGGATTACCCCCACCTAACATTAAGGCATCTGTGTTTCCTGACATCGCATTACCCAAATCATCCATGAGTTGAACAATTCCAGACTGGCTACTGAAACGCGATGCGAATTTTGAAAATTTCATGAAGGAAGTAGAGCTAATGCTATTTACGTCGGCCAGATTTATTTTTCGCAATCTTATTGCCGACCAAAATCAAACGAATAGCCCTCTCCGCAGCATTTGCGATATACATTTTTGAATTAGCCATCGCCTCATCTAAAGGCATCTCCCGTGCGTAAGCACTCTCTAAACCAGCTATGCCATACGCAAAGACACCATGAGCATCATTACTAATACCGCCACCGATAGCGATTGTTGATACACCTTGTTTTCTTGCTGCCTTTGCAACACCAGAAGGTGTCTTACCAAATGCGGTCTGGAAATCAACACGCCCTTCACCTGTGACCACAAGGTCAGCTCCTTTGATGTGTTTCGCAAAATTTGTAGCCTCTAGCACAATATCGATGCCACTTTTCATTTTCGCTCTGGTAAATGCAACAAGTCCTGCACCCAAGCCACCAGCAGCACCCGCTCCTTTTAAACTAACAACATCTTTATTTAGATCATGTTTAATTAGCTTACCAAAATGTTTAAGATTGTCATCCAGCGTTTTGACCATTGCAGGAGTAGCTCCTTTCTGAGGACCAAAAACATTGGATGCTCCTGTTTTTTCACATAGTGGGTTATTTACATCACATGCCACAATAATTTTTATTTTTTTAAGTAATGGGTTGTAATCATTCATATCAATGCTGGCAATCTTGTTGAGCATGCCACCAGCGCCAAATTCCGTTATCTCCTTCTCAAACTTATCCATGAAACGCACACCCAAAGCTTGTGCCATTCCTGCACCGCCATCATTTGTGGCTGATCCGCCCAAGCCGATGATAATTTTTTTCGCGCCACGTTTTACAGCATCCAGAATAAGTTCGCCAGTACCATAGGTTGTTGTTTTAAGTGGGTTCATTTGCTTACCGCTAACTAAGGGCAAGCCTGATGCTTCTGCCATTTCTATGACTGCTGTTTCACCATCGGCTAACATGCCATAACGCGCTGAGACTGGTTTACCTACTGGTCCGGTGACACGCTTACGAATAAAACTTCCTCCCGTGGCATCAACTAATGACTGAACTGTTCCTTCGCCACCATCAGCCATGGGCACCTTAATACAATTTGCTTTTGGTAATACGCGTTTAATACCTTTTTCAAATGCAGTAGCAACTTGTAATGAAGTTAAATTCCCTTTAAAAGAATCTGGTGCAAGAATAATTTTCATTAAGGCGTCCCCCGACGGCAGTGATTTAAAAAGCAAATGATTTAAGGTAACAAGAAAATTGCAATTATTACGCGTGTAACCCAGCTACTTTGGACTGGCTTAAAACTGTATCCTGAATAGTTTAAGGTATTGCCAAATTTTAAAAAACCTTTTCCTTATTCCTCTTCAGCTAAACTCACTAATACCGATATCAAACCCGTTGTTATTCGCGCCATGGCATCGTAATCAAGACTCTCAGGAACATCTCTGGCATTATGATAAGCATAATTCCTGTGAGCTGCCGTATCTGTTACCATAAATGCAGGATAATTATATCGCCAAAATGCTGCCTGATCAGAACGTCTTACATCACGAATTAATGCTACAGGCGCAGTTAATCCTTCAGATGGAAACGACTGTGATTCACGAAAAATAGCGATGCTTTTTTTAAGTAATTTGTGTGTCTTCAAATTACTGACAAAAGCAATAAAATTAGCCTTATCAGGATAAAACCAACTCAAAGGAGACGGATAAGATTGACTCCCGGATTCATTTGAAAAATAGCCCAACATTTCCAAAGACAACATCGCTGTTATGCTATCACCACGTTCCGATGACCGCTTGGCATGAAACAAACTCCCCATATTTTCAGTAAAAAAATAAGGTTGTTCTTCATTTGCAAACGCAACAAAACGGATTGTTCGAGCAAGTTGCATAGTTTTTAATCGACGTGCCATTTCTATCAATACGGCTACACCTGAGGCATTATCATCAGCGCCGGGAGACATCCACACAGTATCGTAATGCGCACCTACAACTATGACTTCATCGGGTAAACTTGTTCCATAATGTTCAGCGATGATGTTTTTGAATTGTAATTTATCACCTAATGCTTCTTCATAAGGGACTAAGCCGGTTGTTTGAAAATTAACCGCAATATAATTAGCTGCGTCATTATATGCCTTCGGCTCTCCATAGTGACGTTCACCAATCTCTCCCGCCAATTGATTTACATGTTCTTGTAATTGCTTTGATAGATCTTTTTGCACATCAGTTAGCGGTAATAATGGCGATGACATGGTTTCGCCTGGCATGTTGACACAATAATAGATAAATACTATTGCAGACAATATGAGAAATAAAATAGCTAGTTGAACTGGTCTGAATGATTTCTTCATTTAGTCTTCCCTTAAACTGGGTTAGCAACATGGCTTTTCAATTTGTATGGGCTAACCTTTCAGCCATCTAATACAGAATGCCCAAAATCAGCTAAATTATGAATTCTATAACGCTGATTAACAAACTAAAAATATTGAAAACCCTTATTTTTTAGTCATCTAGGCGAATATAGCCATATTGACATGAAGCTATTAGACTATGCATCTTTGAACTTCACCTGGAAGAGATTATCTATATAGGTAGAAGAAGGTATAACAATAATATAATTCGAAATAATTAGTTCAACGGAGATCAATAACAATGAATTACCTGAAGCTCAGCCTCTTAAGCATATTACTTTTACCAACATTGGTATTTGCTCATGGCCCATCCAGACAAAAAGCGCTAGTGACTATGGAAGTTCATGCTTCTCCAGATAAAGTTTGGGCAATTTTGAGTGATTTTTGTTCTATTGCAGAATGGAACACTAAGGTAAAAACGTGTAGCGCAAGCCAGGGTTCAGAAAAAGGATCCGTTAGGACTATTGAATATGACACAGGCGAAAAAGTAACTGAGAAATTATTCAAGCACGATTCAGAAAATATGAAAATGTTATATGCAATGGAACAATTAGAAAAAGGCCGCATTATGAAAGGACTTCCAATTGCAACATTGAGCACCACTATCTTCATCACTCCTGCCGATAATGGGGCAAGTTCATTAGTACAAATGAAAGGCGCTTTTTATCGCGCTTTTCCTGGGCCTACACCACCGGAAGATCAAACAGATACAGCTGCAGTAGCAGCAGTAACGACACTTTATGAAACTGGTTTAGAAGGTATTAAAGCTGCTGCTGAAGGAAAATAATCAAATCAAAACAGGATTAAATACACTCATGATTAATTTGAAATGAGTGTAATGAAAACAGCCTTATCATTTCTGCTATTCTGTTGGGCTTGTACTCTACAAGCCCAACCTTATGCTTATATCACCAATCAGGGTGATAATTCTGTGTCGGTCATCGACACAGAAATCGATAAAGTCATAAAAACAATCAAGGTTGGTAACAAACCGGCCGGCGTTGTGGTGAGTAATGATAGTAAACGCGTCTACATCAGCAATCCTGAGAGTCAGGATATTTCTGTTATTGAAACAGAATCTCTTTCTGTTATAAAAATAATTAAAGTAGGCGGAGGACCGTTAGCTATTGCAATAAGCCCTGATGACAAATCAGTTTATGTTGCAGACTGGTATGAAGACAATATTTACATTATCGACACCAATACCTTAACTGTAAAAACAAAAATAAATGTTGGCGATTCCCCTTCCGGACTTGCGACAGACCCCAATGGATTGTTTTTATACGTCGCTAACCGAGACGATAACACCATTATGATTATTGATTTAATCGATAACACTGTTGTAAATACAATAACGGTCGGCAAAGCACCCTTTGGAATTACGGTCGATGCTTTTAAAAAACAACTTTACAGCGCGAATGTACAGTCGGGTGATGTAAGCGTCGTTGATTTAAATCAACAAAAAACTATCAAAAATATTAAAGTCGGTGACTTCCCTTATGCAGTTGCAATAGATGATAAAAATAATCGTCTATTCGTAACAAACCAACGTTCAAGTTCCGTATCCGTCATTGACCGTGCCGTAATGGAAACCGTTAAAGAAATTGAAGTTGGTGAATATCCGGAAGGTATAAGTCTACATCCGGACAAAAACCGACTCTATGTCGCTAACTGGTTTGACAACATGATGTCCGTAATTGACATTGACACATTGAAAATAATTGATGAAATAGAAACAGGTGATGGATGCCGCGCTTATGGAAGGTTTATATCATCACAATAAGCAACCTTTTCTAATCTTTTTATTTATCTATGATTGATAACCTGGAGAGATGGAATGATTACAGCAATTTATGCGTCTTTATTAGCATTATTAATGTGCAAACTTGCTTTTAATGTCATCAAGGCACGGCGAAAAAACAAAATAAAATATGCGGATGGAGATGTAGTAGAACTGCAAATAGCACGTACCGCACATTCAAATGCGGTCGATTATATTCCGATCTCCTTAATTCTTCTTTTTATTCTTGAATACAATGGCTGTAATATCTGGCTGATTCATCTGGTCGGCATTGCACTCGTTGTTGGACGCACCATACATTGCAAAGGCATTCTAAATGAGAGTTTAAGGGGGCGAATTCTAGGTATGCAAATAACATTCTTTACCATCTTTGGGCTTGCAGGTTTAAACCTTATTTATGCTCCATATGAAAAACTGCTATTGTTTTAAGCGCTACGCCCATTATGGATACCTGTTAGAATTGACATTTTGGAGGTGATATATGGCATTAGAAGTATATTGGGGTAGCGGCAGCCCTTACGCCTGGCGAGTATTATTAGCACTCGAAGTAAAACAGATGAATTATGAAAGTCATCGCCTCGGCTTTACTGATGAAGAGTTGAAATCAGAAGAATACTTATCCATTAGCCCTCGTGGTAAAGTCCCCGCAATTCGTGATGGTTCTGTAACTGTTCATGAGTCTATTGCAATTATGCGTTACCTGGAAGATATAAAACCAGAGCCTGTATTGTTTGGTTGTAATCCTGTCGAACGCAGTAAAATATGGTGTTCAATTATGGAAGTCATGAACTATATCGAGCCCAACATCCTGAATTATGCGAGAACGATATTTTATGGCGAATTAGCTGAGAAGAAACTGCTCGCAGTAGAAGCAAGAAAAGCAATTGAAAATGAACTGATTTATCTCAATAAAAGCTTAGAGAAGAAAGAATACTTGTCCAGTGAAAAATTATCGGCAGCAGACATTGTTCTTTATCCTGTCATTCCATTCTTAACAAGAGCAGCAAACAAGGAGAATACGGAAGACGTCAGTGGAACACTAAGGTCTATCAACGAACACTATCCTGCCATCAGTGTCTGGTGCAAGAAAATTGAATCAATTCCCGGTTATGAAAAAACATATCCGCCACACTGGAAAGATTAATTTTAAGACAAGATTCAGAAATAATTATATTCGGAGACATTAATGTCTATTACCCTCGCCTTTGATATATACGGCACCTTGCTTGATACGCAAGGCGTCGTTAAATTATTAGAAAACATAGTTGGTAATGAAGCAATACAATTCGCTCAAGCCTGGCGTAATAAACAACTTGAATATACTTTTCGTAGAGGCTTAATGAAAAAATACCAACAGTTTTCTATCTGCATTAATGACTCGCTTGAATATACCTGCGCTTATTACAAAAAAGAGCTTTCCAGGGAACAGAAGGAAATATTATTGGATGCCTACCTTAAATTACCCCCATTCAACGATGTAAAAGAAGGTTTGACTAGCGTTAATTCAAGTGAATTCAAACTTTATGCATTTTCTAATGGCAGTAAAAATGTCATTGAAAACTTGCTCAATTCAGCAGATATAAAAGATTTCTTTATCGATATTATTAGTGTCGATGATGTAAAGTCATTTAAACCAGATCCTGCCGTTTACCAACATTTCATGAAGAAATCAGGTTCTAATGGTGACGACGCCTGGTTAATATCAAGCAATCCTTTTGATGTGATTGGTGCTATTTCAGCAGGCATGCGTTCTGCATGGATTCAGCGATCCAAAGAAACAGTTTATGATCCATGGGGAATAGCCCCTACTATAACTTTAAGTAGCTTATTTAATTTAAAACAAAAAATTTTGAATTATTAAAACTCAAAGTTCAGTAGAAAACGTAAATTTTGCTCGGCTGTTTTATCGTTTAGACCAAATATTAAACCCAGTTCCCAATTCAATTTATTAACGCCTAGTTTTAGACTACCAAGAAATACTGGCCCCAAGCCAAGTGCTTTTTCACCTATATATAATTCAACAGCCGGTTCCAGATAGTTTGAAACATTTATTAATGATGTTCTTCTTTATGTCGCTATTACACCAAACAATCTGCCTACTGCTGCAGTAATTCCCATCGCCAGTACACCCCAAAATGTTACTCTAACAATCCCTGTCATTATTGGCGCCCCACCAATTTTTGCTGAAATAGCGCCTAAGCTTGCTAGGAAGATTAATGATAAAAATGCGACAACGGATATTATGTTCGTCTGAGGCACCATGAAAACAACGAGCAGAGGAAATACTGCACCAATGATGAATGTTGCTGCTGATGAAAACGCAGCTTGGATTGGTTTTGCCATTGATTGCTCAACAATCCCTATTTCGTCTCTGGCATGTGCTGCCAAAGCATCATGCTCAGTAAGTTGCCGGGCAACCTGTTTTGCTAAACTGGAGTCAAGACCTCTTTTTTTGTAGATCTCAGTGAGCTCATTTAATTCAAACTCAGGATTGTTTTCCAAAGAATCTTTTTCAAGTTTTAGATCCGCTTTTTCAGTATCTGCCTGTGAACTAACAGAAACATATTCACCTGCCGCCATAGACATTGCGCCTGCAACGAGGCCAGCAAGTCCTGCGAGGAGGATGTCGACTCGTGTAGCGCCAGCGGCAGCGACTCCAATAATAAGACTGGCGGTAGAGACTACACCATCATTTGCACCAAGCACTGCTGCACGTAACCACCCTATTCGATGGGAACGATGTATTTCTTCATGGCTCACATGATTTCCTTATATTAGTCTGTCAAACAGGTAATTATTAATAACTGAAGCGGCGGATAATAGTAATTCAATCATTATTTATTGGAAGTGCTAACTCTTCGAGGAAAAATGCGGCAAGGTCATGTCGACCTGACAGTCCCGCTTTCTTGTAGACAGAACCAGCCTGTTGTCGTGCAGTAGCCTCACTTACTCCACGTATATAAGCCACTTCTTTATGGCTTAATCCCTTCAATAGATACAAACCAATTTCTTTTTCTGAAGGTGTCAATTGCCATCGTTCAAATTGATTATTAATTGAGGCGCCCAGACCCTGTAACAAGGATTGTGTTTCATTTCTCCACTGACTCGCTTCTTGCTGGTTTTTAAGAAGGTCTGAATTTAACTTTTCTACCAGTTGATGAGATTCTTTAGCTTCTTTAAGCAAGCGAAAAGAAATAGTACACGCACTGAAAATGGCCAGAATAAACACGAACAACTCTACCGCAATATGAATGAAGTCTGTGCCTTGATTTAAATCTGCTATGATATCGATACCCGCCAACAATCCTATAAGTATAAAAGCTCCCAGTAGAAACAAGCGGAAGTGGTCTTTAAGATACGTCTTTTTCGGTTCTAACATATTGATTTACCTGTATTTCACAAATAGCGGATAGTTATTTCTAAAACTATAGAGCATATTAAATTGAAATTCAGAGTAAGCAAAGCGAACTCTAGCTTAACAACATAAAGGTGAATCATGAGTACAGCATTACAACGTCACAAAGTATGGGATCGGACAACCAGAGTATTTCATTGGATTAATGCGGGTGCTGTATTGGCTCTAATTGCTATTGGTATATTAATTTTAAATGCCGATACATTTGGTATTAAGGGAGATGCCAAAATACTGCTTAAAAGTATTCATGTTTATATAGGTTATGCCTTTGTGTTAAATCTGGCATGGCGCTTGATATGGGCATTTATTGGCAATCACTATGCTCGTTGGGCACAATTTTTACCTTTTGGTAAAAATTATTCAGCATCGTTTAAAAGTTATGTTTTTAAGTCAAAGAATGAGAAACCCTATTTGGGACACAACCCAGTCGCAAGGCTAATTATTAGCCTGTTTTTCTTATTATTAACTCTACAAGCTACAACGGGATTAATCCTGGCAGGCACTGACTTATATATGCCTCCGTTCGGTGGTTATTTTTCCGAATGGGTAACTGCTGGTGATCAAACACGATTAAGCCAATTAAAACCTGGTGATAAGAGTCAGGTTGTTGATAGTGCGTACAAAGAGATGCGCACTTTTCGAAAACCAGTCATTACACTCCATGTATATGGATTTTATACACTGCTCATTTTTGTAATGTTCCATATCATTGGTATTGTTGTTACTGAAATAAGAGAGAGAAATGGGCTGATATCAGCAATGATTACTGGAGAGAAAGTCCTGGATGACACTCCTCAAGATAAAAGCAATTAATTTAATCTGATTCAGGAATATTGTTAATCAGAATTTTATTAAATTATTTCTAACTCAATACACACACATAACATTTTAACCACTCTGGCATATAAGAAAATGAAATTAAAGATTACAAGTCTGATGATCGGATTATGCTTATCCATGCCCATGCAGGCAGAAACAGAGCACCAACACGAGCACGAAGTAGCATTGGCAATTTCAGCTAATCTGTCCTTGCACCAGGTAGTAGAAAAGACATACCAACGCAATCCAAGACTAGAAGTAATACAAGCTCGGCTTCATCATGTTGAAGCCTTAAACGTAAAAGCACATAGCTTATGGGAATCTGATCCTGCCATTAATGTAACTCATTACAACGACGAATTAATGAATAGTAACGGTTTGCAAGAATGGGAGGTAGGTATGCAAATGCCTTTATGGTTGCCGGGACAAAAAGCTGCCAGACAAAAGACTGCTGAACAAGAACGAGAGGTGGTAAATGCCTCGGAATCTGCACTGAAACTGGAAATCGCCGGAATCGTACGCGAATTACTGTGGAATATCGCACTTACTAAAAACAGGCAAAGTGTAGCTGAGAAAGAATGGGAGATTGTGCAGAAACTGGAAAAAGATGTTAGCAAACGAGTCGAACTTGGCGACCTCGCCGAGTCAGATTCAATCCTTGCACAGCAGGAATCACTATCTAAAGAAGCTGCTTTTAGAATAGCCAGCCAGGAATATCTCCATGCACAACATCGTTATGAAATGATTACCGGCTTGAATCAACTCCCGGAAAGTTTTGAAGAAATTGCGGATGATGATTTATCTATTACAACTGATCACCCTGCATTAAGAGAGTCTTATGAAAAAGTCGCTAACAGTACAGTTCAACGTGATCAAGTCATCATTGAAAAACGAGAGAATCCATCCGTCTTTATTGGTACACGTCATGAGCGTGGAATGTCATCTGACAATTTTGCGAATGCTATAGGATTGAGTATTAGTATCCCCTTAGGTCTGTCTTCGCAGACTACGCCGAAACTAACCGCAGCAGAAGTCAATCTAAGCGAAAACCGCAGCCAGATGGAAATCTTACATCGTGAGCTTAATATCGCAATACAGGATGCCAGTAGAGAACTCAGTTCAATTATTGGTCAGTATGATTTTGCACACCGCCAAAATGAATTATCAAAAAGGAATCTTGTTATGTCACGTAAAGCCTTTTCACTTGGAGAGTCCAGCCTACTGGATATGCTCAGAATTCAAGCGCAGGCATTTGCAGCTGAACGCAACATGCATCAAAAACAACTGGAAGTCGGTCTATATACTGCCCGGCTAAATCAAGCAAAGGGGTTAATTCCATGAAATTATGTTTTTTCGTAATAATGTTAGTGATTAATTTTAATACACTGGCTGAAACAAACACCACTGAAGGAACAATTACCCTCTCCAAGGCACAACGAGATTCATACGGTATTACAACAGAAACCTTAGCCCCTGCTAAAGAAGTTCTAGGTAGTAGTTATCCAGCAGAGGTAGTCGTACCCAATTCACAACTACATGTCATTAGTGCCTTACAAGGAGGTTGGGTAGAAGCACTGATGGTCGCTGAAGGAGATCATGTTAAACAAGGTCAGGTATTGGCCAGCATCCAAAGTCCCGGCCTTTTAGAGCTACAACGCGATTTATTACAAACACTAACGCAACTCAAGCTTGCCAAATCCACTTTGAAACGCGATGAACAATTGCTGGATGAAGGAATTATTCCCAAACGACGTTATCTTGAAACACAAAGTGCCTGGCAAGAACTTGTCACACAAAAAGAACAACAAGAAGCCACATTGTTATTTTCCGGCATGGGAAATACTGCAATCTCTGAATTGGAAAAAAATAGAAAGCTAAATAGTGCTATGAAGATAACAGCACCATTCGATGGTGTGTTACTCGAACAGATGGCTATACCTGGCCAAAAACTGCAAGCAGCTGATCCTCTATTCCAACTCGGTAAACTCTCACCATTATGGTTGGAAATACATGTGCCGGTTGATGTCGTGAATGGTATCGTTTTAGGTGACACTATCTCTGTACCTGAAATGGATATAGAAGGTAAAGTCATTACCATTGGACGTAAAGTGCACGCAGCCGATCAAGGCACATTGATACGTGCTCTCGTTAAAGACAATATTGAACAATTACGTCCGGGCCAATTTGTACAGGCACGTCTGGTACTTAATTCCAATGAAAAACGACGATATCTTGTCCCGCGAAAAGGAATCGTCAGAATTAATCATAAAACCATCATCTTCATTGAAACTAAGACTGGTTTTGCAGCGATCAATGTCTCTATCGTTGGCAGTCATGAAGAACAACAGATTATTACTTCTCCCCAAATAATAGAATCACCCGTCGTAACCAGTGGAGCAGTTAGTTTAAAAGCTGTGCTGACTGGTGCCGGAGGAGAAGGCTAGATTATTATGTTAGATAAAATCATCCAGTTTTCCCTTACCCAGCGTTTGTTGATCTTAATAGCAACAATCATATTAACTATCGCAGGTTGGAAAGCATTTCAGACACTACCTATCGATGCTTTCCCTGATGTTTCAACGACACAGGTAAAAATCATTATTAAGGCTCCAGGCATGACGCCGGAGGAAGTCGAAACACGTATCACGGCACCGGTAGAAGTTGAAATGCTTGGTATTCCAAAGCAAAGCATGCTGCGGTCTATGTCGAAGTATGCGTTAGCAGATATAACCGTCGATTTTGAAGACGGCACCGACATTTACTGGGCACGCCAACAAGTATCTGAACGACTCAATGCTATCTGGAGTGATCTACCTGCAGATATCGGTGGCGGCATTGCCCCCATGACAACACCGTTGGGAGAGATGTTCATGTTCACTATTGAAAGTGAACGATTATCGATCATGGAAAAACGTACGCTATTGGACTGGGTTATTCGCCCTGCCCTAAGAACCGTTAACGGAGTGGCTGATGTTAATGCACTTGGTGGTTTGGTTAGAACTTTTGAAGTAACACCCAATATCAATTTAATGAATGCCCAGGGAATTACACTTGATACGCTTCGCACAGCTTTAATGGAAAATAATCGTAATGACGGTGCTGGACAATTAATTGATGGTGAAGAAACCTTATTGATTCGTAGCGATGGTAGTATTCAAACGTTGGAAGATGTGGGTGATATTGTTGTAAAACCACATCCGATCGAACCGGTAAGAATTCGTTCTATTGCTGAAGTTAAAATCGGTGCGCTAACTCGTTATGGGGGTGTAACCCGTGATGGTAAGGGTGAGGCTGTAGAAGGTTTGGTTCTAGGCTTGCGCGGAGCCAATGCACGTGAACTAGTTGAGGAAGTCAGTTTAAAACTGGAACAACTTCAATCAGCATTGCCGGAAGGTGTCACTACTCGAGTATTTTACAATCGAGATGTACTGGTAGATAGTGCAGTAAAAACAGTCGCCAAAGCACTTGGAGAAGCGATTGTACTGGTATTAATTTTACTGGTGTTATTTCTTGGTAACTTACGTGCGGCCTTAACCGTCGCCATAATTCTGCCACTGGCCGCTTTATTTACAGTCATCCTAATGCGGCAATTCGACCTATCAGCAAACCTGATGAGCCTGGGTGGTCTTGCTATCGCGATTGGTATGCTGGTAGATGCAGCCGTTGTAATTGTAGAAAATGTAATATCTGAACTAGCGCATCAACAAAAGACAACGCGAGTTCCCCGTATGCACCTCATCTACCGTTCCGTCGTAGACGTCGCCCTTCCTGTTACCACTGGCGTAGTTATCATTATGGTAGTGTTTCTACCGCTACTGACACTGCAAGGTTTGGAAGGTAAATTATTCTCCCCTGTCGCCATCACTATCGTATTTGCACTAGGAGCATCATTGTTATTATCTCTGACTGTTATTCCTGTATTAGCTTCTGTATTGATAAAAAATGTCAGTCATACAGAACCCTTACTTGTCAGGGTTATCGACAGAATCTATACCCCAATCCTTGAACGATGTTTAAAAAATAGTTGGATACCTATTATGTTGGCACTGGCGGGGTTACTTGTCATGGCTGTTCTCTATCTTCAATTAGGTAAAAGTTTTATGCCCACAATGGATGAGGGGAACATAATTATTCAGACTGAAAAATTACCATCGATTGATCTTGAAGAATCTATGCGCATCGACAATATGGTCGAAAGAGCAATTCTCGAAAATGTGCCAGAAGTTACCGGTATGATCGCACGAACAGGTTCGGATGAGATAGGACTAGACCCAATGGGATTGAACCAGACGGATATGTTTCTGGAACTTAAGCCACGAGCTGATTGGCGTTTTGAGACAAAGGCGGAGTTAATCGAGAAATTGAGAATAGTACTCAATGATTTCCCTGGATTGGTGTTCGGTTTTACACAACCCATTGAAATGCGTGTCTCAGAAATGCTCACGGGTGTGCGAGGTGATGTCGCAATAAAACTGTTCGGTGACGATTTGGACATACTCAATAAAAAAGCGCAGGAAATTGCCAGCGTGATTGAAAAACTGGACGGTGCTGAAGATGTATTCGCCGCACAAAACGAAGGTGTGCAATATCTACGTGTTGTAATCGATC
>Ga0222715_10001126_pt1 | contig 26214 bp, 6 predicted proteins | sample C33_9DmetaG_FD_165056 | JGI IMG/M metagenome (GOLD analysis project Ga0222715, IMG submission 165056) | Estuarine water microbial communities from San Francisco Bay, California, United States - C33_9D | ecosystem: Environmental > Aquatic > Marine > Unclassified | place: USA: California...
TCACTGGTGATTATCAAGCACGTAATGTTATCATAGCATCTGCAGGTAAGTTTGATCAGACAGTAGGACCAAACAAATTGATACGTAACAAATATTTCAATGAAGACTTTTATTTTGAAGAATTAAAGTTTGAAAGTTACATGGCTCCAACTGACAGAAACCCTAATACCAATGCTCTTAAAGTAGACATGACTATTGTTGAGCCATATGGAGTTAGTCTCTTAAATAGATTAATTGATGCAACCAAAGAATTAGGAGGCAGTGAAAAATCTCCAAACTATTTAGAAAATATCTATATGATGCAGATTGACTTTTATGCACAGTCAGAAGATGGCACTATACTAAATCCTATTCCGGGTATCACTAAACATATTCCTATTAAAATTATTTCATTGGAGTTTACTGTAGGCACAGAAGGGTCAAAATACACCTTAGGGGCTATTCCTTATCAACATTCAGCATTTGACATGGCCACCCAAACTACTCCTCTTCATTTAGAAATAGTGGCAGGTACAGTAGAAGACTTTTTCAGTTTTAACGGTACAGAAACACTAGATAAAGAAATAGAAGAAGCACGTGAAAAAGAAACAGAGGACCTAGCAACATACTATGGAGGTGTTAACACTGCCATTGTGAACAAGGCATTACTCAGTAAAGTTAAATTTGCTGATCAACAGGTCTACAAAGTTAAAGGCTATGCCAGCGCCTATAATGCTTACCAAGAAGGCCTTAAAAAGCAAAAAGACATCAAATATGTTGATACTATTCGTTTTAAATTTGATGACGAAATAGGCAAAGCAAGAATAGTTGAACAACAAAAAATATCCACAAAAGATACACCTATGGCCAGTGACAATCAAACACAAAGTGATCAAAGACGTGCTTGGATAGCCAGTCAGAGTAGTCCTAATAAAACAACATATTTTGACAAGTCCACTAGAAAGTATGCTATCAATGCAGGTACCAGTATTGAAGCAATTCTTGATGATGTCATAACCAACAGTACCTACATACTAGATCAAATTGTAGATCCATCAGATTTCACTGACCCAAAACTCTATGAAGAAGCCTTAGAAAGACTAAAAGACCAACCATTCAAATGGTTTAAGGTAATACCTGAAGTTAAAATAGAAAAGTTTGATAGTATAACTAACCGTATGTCAAGAACAATCACATATCATGTTAGAGTTTATAAAATTTACAACAACAAACTTTCTTTCATGCCTGGCGGCAAAGCAGAAATACCTTTAAAAGTCTACAAATATATCTATACTGGCGAAAACAAAGATATTATGAGTTTTGATATCAAGTTTAATGCGTCCTACTATACCTCAGTTACCAGTTATGCTAGTAAATTGACTAGAACCGAAAACATCTTAAAAAACACTGACGAGAAAAACGCCAAGGTTGAAGGATACGAAACAAATTCTCCATGGACTATACAGCCTAAAATGATACGTCCACAGATCCTAGACAGTCAAAAAACTGCAACAGGTGGGGGTATAACCAGTAAACAGATGGCGGCCGCAGATGCAACCAAGAGTCTGTTAACAGAGTCTCAAGGCGACATGATCAATGTACAACTACAGATTATTGGAGATCCATTGTTTATTAAACAGGATGATGTATTCTATCAGAAACAAATGGAAAAAAGTAAATTTAAAAATAATAAGATTACCCCAAATGGTAGTTTTATTACAGATGGTGGAGAAACTTACATACAACTTGAATGGAAAACACCAGTTGACATTGACCAGTCTACAGGCTTGGTTAAATATGAAGAACGCTATCAGAATAGTTTGTTTAACGGAATGTATAAAGTGATCATGGTTGAAAATACATTTAGAGATGGAATGTTTACACAGAATTTAGATTGTGTAAGACTGTGGGATCAGGAAAGATTTGATTATACTATACCTAAGAAAACCAACAGTAAAGAAGAACGTAAAGATACAGACAAACTTTCAGATGGATATGACCCTACACAAACTGATAACGGAGTTCCAACAACTGTTGATGCTGACAATGTTGCTCAAACAGCCGCCACTGAACAATTAACCAATGAAGTGGCCGCAGACAGTGCACCACAAGATGATCAAATTGAGGAAGATGCTGGCGATACTGAAGCAAGAAAAGAAACTGATATACTAAGTCAAATTAACAATCAAGAAGCAACACCAATTGGTACACAGAACGAACCAGCCGTTAATTCTCCAGAAGGATTATTGGCGGCTGAAGATGAATGGATTAATAGAAATCTAAAGAATCAAATCAAACAGGATGATGTTACAGCACAGTTACGTGAGGCTAACAGAGACTATACAACTGCTACACAGGCCTATAACATCTATGGTGCCGCGGCATTTAACCAAGATCCAACGTTAAGGGGACGACTTGAAAAAGCAGTAGAAGATAGACAGAGACTAACTGCAGAATTGAATAAATTAGAACAAGAGAAAACAGCAATTGATGCTAACAAACCTTTTTAACAATATGAGAATACTCAATGGCAATAGATAGACGACAAGGAAAAAAAGTACAAGAAGGGTTTAGGCGAGAAGACGCCGGTGGTACCCGAGTTGATCCATATCCGTATATTGGTATAGTTAAAAATAATATTGATCCTTTACGCACAGGTAGACTCAGTGTTTGGATTCCTGAGTTTGGTGGCGAAGAAACTGATGAAAAGAATTGGCGTACAGTTAACTATGCTTCACCATATATGGGAACAACCAATGAGTCTCAAAGTTTATCCAGTAACAAATGGAAAGAAACACCACACACCTATGGTATGTGGATGGTACCACCAGACCTTAATGTAGAAGTCATTGTTATTTTTATTGGTGGCGATCCACTCAATGGTTTTTGGATTGCCTGTACCAACAGCAGTCATAGTCGTTATATGTTACCTGGGTTGGCTAGTAGTTATCAAGCAGATTTTAGTAACAGTGATTCAGATATTAAAAAGAGTTACAACAACATACTTAATCCTAAACTAGGTGCTCCGGTAACAGAATTTAATCCTAACAATGAAACATTAGCAGGTGATCCTACTTTTTTAACTAACCCTAAACCAATTCATGAATATCAATACAATGTGTTAAAAGCACAGGGTCTTGATAGAGATAGAAGTCGTGGACTTATTTCAAGTTCAAGTCAACGTGAATCACCAAGTCAGGTATTTGGTATATCAACTCCTGGTAGAGTATTTCCTGATACCAAAGACGACACAGACTTACAAAAAAGAATTGCCAATGGCAGTGTAGCCCCAGATGAATTTCTTTACAAAACACGTAAAGGTGGTCACACCTTTGTTATGGATGACGGAGATTTCTTAGGTAATGATCAATTAGTTAGATTAAGAACAACATCAGGTCATCAATTGATGATGAACGACAGCGGCAACATTGTTTACCTTGCTCATGGTGATGGCACTGCTTGGTTGGAATTTGGTGTAGATGGAAGAATACAACTTTACAGTAAAACAGGCATTGACATAAGATCAGAAGGTGACTTTAATCTAAGAGCAGATCAAAATATTGTATTTGATGCAGGTGGTAGTTTTCAAGTTAGAACAGAAAGAAACACTCAATTTAATGTTGAAGGTAACTATGAACTTAAAACAAACGGCCAACTTGATATTCACAGCGGCAATGACACCACAATCAAAACAGATTCAAACTTTTATGTAGAGTCTGGTGCTAGAACCAGTTTGCTTTCAGGTAGTAAAACAGAAATCAATGGGTCAAAGGTTGAGATACAAAATGGCGGAGGTGTATCATTACAACCAATTGAAAGTTTAACTATTAATACACTACACGACACTAAACTAAACACTGCTCTAGGGAATATATGGGTCAATGAGAAAGGGCAATTAAGAACAATTACAAAAGTAGCACCTAGTCATGAACCCAGTTATAAATTAAGTGTGGGTGAATCAGTTTCTAAGATTGATTCTGAACCAAGTCCAATACTTCAGACTAAAGGACCTGGTCCATATCCATTTGCAGGTGCAGTAGGCACAACCATAAGAAATCCCGCAACTGATAAAGATCTACGCAATCAACCAACAGCAAAAGGAACAATTGGTGCTTTGACTAAAACAGAATTAACCAGTTACTTTGCACAGATAGCACGTAGTGAAAGTAGTAACAATTATTCTGCAGAGAACTCAATTGGCTATCTAGGAAAATATCAATTTGGATATCTAGCACTGATAGATGCTGGACTGGTCAAGCCAAGTGTGACTTCAAATAGTCAATTAGACATGCCTGATAACTGGATCAGTAAAAAATGTAGTAGCAAACAAGATTTTCTTGTCAATGAATCATTACAAGAAGATGTCATGTATAGTTACACACAAAGAAATTATAACTCATTGGTTAGTATTGGTGTCATTAACAAAGAAAACAAAGACAATAGTGAGGAAGTTGCTGGCTGGCTGTCCACAGCACATTTACTAGGCCCAGGTGGTGCTAAAAAAGTCTACCAAGGTGAACCAGGTTCAGACGGGTTTGGTACTTCAGGATTAGATTATTTTCAACGTGGCAAGTACAGTGTAGCAGTTCTAGCACAGAAATTGCCAGCAATTCAGGCAGGATAAATATCTATATGGCTATTACATACAAAGGATTTAGTACAGTTGGACGTAATCAAAAGTTTCGTCTCACTGATTTCAACTTAGTTAAGCAGGATTTACTTAATCACTTTAACATACGTAAAGGTGAGAAGTTAATGAACCCTAACTTTGGTACTATCATATGGAATGTAATCCATGAACCACTTACAGAAGACCTAAAAAGCGTAATAATTCAAGATATACAGTCAATTGTCAACTATGACCCACGCATAGGAGTAGATAATGTAGTAATTACAGAGTATCTACATGGTCTACAGATAGAATTAGAACTAAGATACATACCTAACGATCTTAGAACTGTTTTAAATCTCAAATTTGACAACGAAACCAAGTCTGCAACGTCAACATAATAGTAGTACATTATTTCCTTGAATAAATACACTAGTATAATAGGAACCTTGATCAATGGCAATAACAACAAGACAATCTAGTTTATTAGTGGCGGAGGATTGGACCAAAGTCTATCAAACATTCCGCGATGCAGACTTCCAGAGTTATGACTACGAAACTATTCGTAAGTCAATGATTGACTATCTAAGATTATATTATCCAGAAGACTTCAATGACTTCATTGAGTCAAGTGAATTTATCGCTTTAATAGATACTATTGCATTCTTAGGACAGAGTCTAGCATTTCGTTCAGATCTTAATGCTCGTGAAAACTTTATTGACACAGCAGAACGTAGAGATTCAGTTCTTAAACTAGCACGTCTGATCAGTTATGTTCCTAAACGTAATATACCAGCCAGTGGCTACTTAAAAATTGATTCAGTGTCATCAACAGAAGTTGTTTATGACAGTGATGGTTTAAATTTATCAGGATTGGTTGTTGAATGGAATGACACTGGTAATGATAATTGGCAAGAGCAGTTTAATTCTATTCTCAATGCCGCAATGAATGCTAATCAGGTTGTTGGTAAACCTAACAACAGTCAATCAATTAACGGAATACAAACTGATGAATATCAACTTAACCTAGTAAGTGGTATTGTACCAACATACAGTTTTGATACAACAGTTGAAGGCTCCAGACAGAGATTTGAAATTGTATCACCAACATCACAAAATGACATCAACGTATATGAAAATGCTCCAAGACCAGGGTCACCATTTAATATACTATACAGAAAAGATAATTTAGGAAACTCATCAGCAAACACAGGTTTCTTTTTATACTTTAAACAAGGCGAATTAAAACAAACAGATTTTTCATTCAGTGAAAGTATTCCTAATAGAGTGTTTAGTGTTACTTCAGATAATATCAACAACACAGACTGCTGGTTGTATAAATTAAACACAGCATCAAACCCAACCACACTGTGGGACAAAGTTCCTGCTGTGAGTTTTAACAATATTATCTATAATCAATTAACAAATAAAAACATCTATCAGGTTAACACCAGAGCAGGCGATCAAATTGATCTAGTATTTGGTGACGGATCATTTGCTAACATACCACAAGGTAATTTTAGATTATACTACAGAACATCAAACGGATTAGACTATAAAATTACTCCTGATGAAATGCAGGGCATTGTAGTCAACATTAACTATGTCAACAGAAATGGTCGTACAGAAACACTAACAGTCAGAGCAAGTCTACAGTACACTGTGGCCAATGCAAGTTCACGTGAAACTGTTGAAGAAGTTAGACAGAAAGCACCACAACAATATTACACACAAAACAGAATGGTCACAGGTGAAGACTATAATATTCTTCCTTACACCCTGTTTAGTAACGTATTAAAAGTTAAAGCAGTTAACAGAACAACATCAGGTGTTAGTCGTTACCTAGATGTTATTGACACGACTGGTAAGTACTCATCAACAAATATATTTGCACAAGACGGATACTTGTACAGAGAAAGTTTTGCTAAGAGTTTTAGTTTTGAATATGAAAATACCAACGACATTAGACGTATTATCTATGGTCAGGTAGCAGGCATATTACAGAGTCAAGAAACACTGCAATTTTTCTATGCTTTCTATCCAACTATAAGCATTACATCAAACATTAGTTGGAACAAGTCAACTGATATTTCAAACGGTGTGACTGGTTATTGGTACGACTCATCTGACACTCCACAGCCAGTGGGTGCTAGTGTGAGTAACAACTTAAAATATATTCGTGTAGGTGCAGTGGTCAAACTATCAGCAGGCGCAGGCAAATACTTTGATAACCAAAATAACATTAGAACAGGTACACCTACCTATGGTGGCGATAAAGAATTCTTATACACATCAGTGGTTGCAGTAACAGGTGACGGATCAAATGGCGGTCTAGGCAATTTGTCAAACGGAGTAGGTCCTATTACTCTAGCAGGCAAAGTACCACAAGGTGCTAAAATTGTTGCTGTGTTTCCTAGTTTTACTAAAACACTGACTACAGCAACTATTAATACAATGATTGACAATATTCTAGCAGTTAAAGAATTTGCTCTACGTTATGATGTTGACAACTATGAGTGGAAAATAATTACAGCAGAAAATATTAAAACTACTGGTGACTTTGATAGAAGTAATGCAGGTAATACCACAGGCAATGCGTTAGATGCTAGTTGGCACTTGTACTTTGAAACAGCGGGACAAACTTATACAGTTAACTATCGTGGTCTTAACTACGCATTTGAATCTAAGCAAGAAACAAACTTCTACTTTGATGATGATGTAAAAATTTATGATCCTAAAACAGGCTTTACTATTAGAGATCAAATTAAGGTATTAAAAGTTAACTCAAATCCAGATGACACGAACAGTCTGGCAGTTGACTACACTTGGTATATCTATAAAAATATTACAGAAGTTGATGGATATGAAAATCCAAGTAAAGTACTAGTTACATTTCCTGATGCTAACAATGATGGCTTTCCTGACAATCCAGAACTGTTTGAAGTACTGGTAGCACCAGATACTAATACTGGGAACAAGTATATCTATTTTGAAAACGAATTTACCTATGATAACTTTGTTAAAACTAAACCAATTGATAAAAATCTTGTGGTCAGTGAATATGCGAGTTTAAGAGAATTAGAACTAAACAAAAGTTTATATACAGACGGACAAATATTTTATCTAATTCCTACAAATGAATTTTATACTTTATCAGTTACTGGTATTGCTGAAGGTATCAACGTAGCCAGTTATACATTGTCCAGAGCAACCAAGTACTCAGCAAAACTTGGCAGACAGGATTTATACTTTCAATATAGACACAACTCACCAAACTATAGACGTATTGATCCAAGCCCAAACAATATCATTGACTTGTATGTATTAACAAGACAGTATTCAACAGATTATACAAACTGGATTCAAGATACATCAAACACTGTAACTGAACCTAAGGAACCAACTAGCCAAACACTAGAACTTGAGTTTAATGAACTTGAAAACTATAAGAGTATTTCAGACACAATCATTTATAACTCTGCTAAATTTAAACCAGTGTTTGGTAGTAAAGCAGAAGCAAGTCTACAAGCAACATTTAAAGTAGTTAAAAATCCTAACTTAACCATTAGTGATAATGAAGTTAAAACATCAGTGATTGCCGCAATCAACGCATACTTTAATATTGATAATTGGGACTTTGGAGAAACATTCTACTTCAGTGAACTCAGTGCTTACTTACATCAGGTCCTAGCACCTAATGTGTCAAGTATTACAATAGTGCCAAGTTCAAGTTCATCAGTATTTGGAAGTTTGTTACAGATCAATGCAAACTTCAATGAAATTATTACTAGCAGTGCTACAGTTGATAATGTTGATATTATACCAGCAATCACAGCGGCACAACTTAATCAAGTTGGGGTAGTTTAATGGCAACACCACGCAAGACGAAGAATCTATTACCACAGATATTCCAGACTGATGTAAACGAAAAGTTTTTGTCAGCCACACTGGATCAATTGGTATCAGAGCCTAATCTTAAAAAAGTTTATGGTTATATTGGTCGACAGTTTTCTCCTACATACAAGTCAGCAGACAACTATATACAAGAAATAAATCAAAGTAGACAGACCTATCAACTTGAACCTAGTACCATAGTTAAAGATGGTCAAGGTAAAATAAAATTCTTTAGCAGTTACACAGACCTCTTAAACAGAGTTCAATACTATGGTGGTCTTGTTAACAATCATTCACGCTTATTTGAAAACGAAAGTTATACATATGATCCACAAATTGACATGGACAAGTTTGTTAACTTTAGTCAGTATTACTGGTTACCTAATGGTCCTGATGCTGTTGACATTTATAGTGGCAACGTTGAATTAGAAAAAACATACACAGTTACAAGAGATCAAGCCAGTGGCGAATATAGATTTACCACAGCAGGCGATCAGAACCCAGATGTTATTCTTGCTAGAGGCGGAACATATCAATTTGAAGTTGATCAAGCAGGTGTACCTTTTTGGATACAGAGTGAGCCAGGTGTTGACGGCAAATTAAACACAGCATTAACTATCAGTAACCGTGATGTATTAGGTGTTGAAAACAACGGTGAAGATCAAGGCACTGTAACATTCAGAGTAGCACAAGCAGATGAGCAAGATCGTTGGATATCAATGACAACTCCATACGATGCAGTTAACTTTACATCATCAGCACGGTATACAGATGTACATGGACAACTAGTCAGCCAGTTTATTGAAAATGAAGGTGGCTTTGACGGAATCATTAGCGAACTAGATGGCAAGACCATGATCTTTGTTGACCAAGATCAAATACCTAATATACAGACAGATCTAGTAGTTGATCCTAACATTGATGAAGAAGCCTGGACAGTTAAAGGCCCTTTTTATACAGCAGAGTATGACGGACATTGGGAAGTAGATCCAGATGAACTTTGGGATAAGGCACAGTTCCTTCCAGGACAAACAGTACCAGAAGCAGAAAGAGTAGCAGTATGGACAGTTAAACTTGTGCCAATGAGTAACATTCTTAAATTCAATGGCAACATTACCTGTGTGGCGGGTGATAGAATTGTACAAGAAAAGACTGGTGCTAGTGCAGTTGCTCTAGAAGCGGTTACTAACAGCACAGAAGTTAAAGTTAGATATGAAAATGATATCTTATTTCAAGTAGACAACAGCAAAGTTATTAGAATTGACAATATCACACAACCAGTGTATCCTGTGTCAACCCCTAATAACGATTATATGATCAGACTGGACAATAGAGATCCAGCAACTGGTACAGTTAGAGCATTTAGCGTAGATGAAAAAGTCTACGTTAAACAAGGTCGCACTAACGCCAATAGAGAATTTTACAAAGATTACGATCTACTGTTAAAACCAGTTCCATTGATCACAGCACCACAAGATATTTTATACTATCAAGATGGTGTTGAATCAGCATTTGGTAAATTTAAAATTGTTGAGCCTACAGGATTTAATATTGATGTTAATGAAGATATCCTAGGTAGAAAAAATTATACATCACCTAATGGTGTAAGATTTACCAATGGTCTCAAGGTTAAGTTTGACGTTAATGTAGTTCAAGAAGCATATCGTAATAATGAATACTATGTGGAAGGTGTTGGTCGTGCAATTAAACTAGTACCAGTAGAGTGGATGGCGACACCAGAAAACTATAATAGTGAAATTTCTGCTAACTATCCAACCGACGTTATTCAAGATTATATTTTAATTAACAGAGGCAGTGTTGATTTTAACCCATGGTCAAGAAACAACCGTTGGTTCCATGCTGATGTTATCAAAGCAACAACAGACTATAACACACCAGGCTCTGCACCACAGTATGATCAAGACGCTCGTGCTGTAAGACCTATCATTGAGTTTGATGCAGACCTACAACTATTTAATAACGGTCGTATAGGCAAGAAGCAGATTGATATCTTAGATACTACTACCACAGATGCGTTTAACAGTTTCCAAGGTCAGAATATCACACAAGCATATGGCATTACTTTAACATCTGGACTAAGAATTATTTTTGCCAATGATCATGATCCATTAGTGAAAAATAAAATTTATGTTTTAAATATCATTTATCCTGAATGGGACGGACTAAACGCAGACAAAGGTACACCACAGATTAATCTTGTTAAAGCAGATGATGGTGACATTGAAGAATGGGACACCACAGTTGTGATGACTGGTACTAATAAAGGATCATCGTGGTGGTATAACGGTGTTAGTTGGAAAGAAAGTCAACAAAAAACTAAACTACATCAAGAGCCTTTGTTTGATCTATTTGATTCAAATGACATCAGTGTAAGCACATACCTACGCAGTGACTTTGTAGGTAACAAAATATTTGGATACAAACAAGGCACAGGTAAAGAAGACACAGTATTAGGATTTCCATTAAGTTATAGAAACTTAACCACACAGGGCGAAATTGAATTTTATAACTTCTTTGATTATGATACATTTACCTATGGTGTAGATGCAACCACAGTTACAGAATCAACCAGCAAGTACTATCTACATCACATACAAGATAGAAACACCGTTGCTACAAAAAACATTTGGAACAACATAGTTGAATCTACCAAACAGTATCAAACAGCAACATTTAGTTATGATGGAGAAAGTGCTAAAACATTTACGCTTGAAACTGCACCTGCACTAGATAGATTAATTCCAAATACCAAAGTATATGTTAATAATAAATTTTTAGCACCAGAACATTGGACACTGACAGATAAAACAGTTACAGTTACAAGTACCTTAGCAGAAAATGATAAAGTTGACATCTGCTACTTTAGTACTACACCAGGTGCTACTTTGTCATACCAAGTGCCTGTTAACCTAGACTTTAACGCACAGAACAAAGACCTAACTAGCCTAACACTTGGACAGTTAAGAAATCATTTATCTACATTAAGTGAAAATACTCGTAATGTTCAAGGTCCTAGTGTGGGTGCAAACAACTTACGTGATTTAAACTTTAAATCACAAGGTGGACAGATTCTACAGCATTCTGCTCCTGTAAGTTATGCTAGTTTATTCTTAACAGATGAAGATGCTAACTTTATAAAAGCATTGAAACATGCACAGCGTGAATATCAGAGATTTAGAAATAAGTTCTTAGAACTCAGTGTAAGTCTTAACGGTGTTGATGGAGATGATCCTGAACGTGCTGTTGACTTAATTATGAAAGAGTTAACACAGAACAAAAATAATACAATGCCATGGTACCACAGTGACATGGTACCGTTTGGTGATAACAAAAGAACAATTAACTATGAAATCTTTAATCCTTTAGATAGACGTTATGAAATTACAAATGTATTCAATGACAGTCAGTTAGCAGATAAAGGTGTTCTAGTTTATCTTAATGCAGACCCAGATGCTAAACGAGTCAACAACGCAACAGTTGATGTTGATGCAGACATTATCAATAGTGCTAACTATATTTCACCAGAAGGTGTGTTATTTGAAAATAACATGTTGGTTAGATTTGGTAACGCAGTTAATCCGCCAATATATAGAAATAAAACATATCGTGTTAGTGGCGTTGGCTCTGCTATTGCACTAACAAATGCAAACAACAATGTACAGTTAGTCAAAGGCAGGGACTACGTATTTGATGATACATTGAGTGCAATAACTCTAACAGATCGTGTCACACTTGAAGTTGGTTACAATCTTAAAATTGTAGAGTATAATGATACACACGGATCATATGTACCTGAAACACCAACTAAACTAGGTCTATGGCCTAAGTACTATCCAGAACAATTTGAAGACACATCATATAGAACAACTATCAATGTAATCAGAGGACATGATGGATCACGTACACCTGCGTTTGGTGACTTTAGAGATACATTATTATTAGAATTAGAAAAACGTATCTACAACAACATCAAAGTTGATGTTAATAATGAAGTGTTTAAACCAGCAGATGTACAGCCAGGTAAGTTTAGAACCACTGATTATACTAGAAAAGAATTTGATCAGTTACTGAGCACCAGTTTCTTAACATGGGTAGGTAATAACTCAATTGACTACTCATCAAACACTACATTCCAGGCCAATGATCCATTTACTTGGAACTATGGTAGATTCAGTGATGCACAGGATAGAGAAAAATTACCAGGTGGCTGGCGTGGCGTTTACAACTACTACTATGACACAGATGCACCTAACAGAACTCCATGGGAGTCACTAGGCTTTGCTAACAAACCAAGTTGGTGGGAAGACCGTTATGGTCCTGCACCATACACTGGTGGCAATGCTCTACTATGGGAAGATCTACAAGAAGGTCGCGTATGGAATCCAACAACAAAAACATACACTGTGGTTGAAAGATATAAACGTCCTGGGCTAGTAGATCACTACATTCCATGTGATGAAAATGGATATCTAAAAGCACCAGCACAGTATATGGTTTACAAGTTTAACAGTCTTGATGGCGCTACTGCTTGGGCACTAGGAGATCAAGGTCCTGCTGAAACAGCATGGCGCCGTTCAAGCGATTATCCATTTGCGGTACAGATGGCCATGGCATTGGCTAAACCAGCACGTTACTTTGGTCAATTGATCAACGTACAACAATACTATAAAAATACAACAGTTAATCAATACATTGACAAAGACACCAGTGAACACCTAAAACAAAGTGATATCACATACCACGCAGTTGGCAACAAAATAGCACCAGGACATAAATTTGGTGCAGGCTACTTAAACTGGATTGGTGACTATCTAATTAACCTAGGCATTACTCCTAAAGTTAAATTTGATACATTGATTAAAGAATTTGATATTAATCTTGCCTACAAGATGGCAGGCTTTACAGATAAACGATATCTAACTGTGTTAGCAGAACAGTATTCACCTACAAGTACCAACGATTCAGTAGTACTTCCACAAGAAAACTATAGAATACATTTGGCTAAGAGCACTCCTGTTAAGAAAGTTATTTACAGTGGCGTCATTATAACTAAAACCAACAACGGTTGGTCAGTAAAAGGTTATAACACAGACTTGCCATATTTTACAATTATTCCAAGTGTGGTCAACAACAACGCTACCAAGATCAAAGTATTAGATCTTGATGCTACTATATTCAATGACTATAAAAAAGAAAAAATCACAGTACCATATGGTTATGAATTTAAAAATAGACAACAGGTAGTTGATTTCTTAATCAGTTATGAACGTTCTCTAAAAGCACAAGGATTTGTGTTTAATGATTTAGAAAATGAGTTAGGTGAAATTAAAAACTTTACTCTAAGTGCTAAAGAATTCTTAAACTGGATCCAACAAGGTTGGGCAGTAGGTAATATCTTAATTCTGAGTCCTGTTAATAACAGTATTAGATTATTAACATCAAATGCTATTGTTGATGGCATCACAGATACTACTCTGGGTTCTAAAGTATTAGATCAAAACTTTAGAGTTGTTAAGAAAAACAACTATCAAGTTGTTAGATTCCCTGATAGATTTAAAGTAACATTAGATCAAGAAGGACAAACAATTGGTCTTGTTGAATTAAATCTTGTGCAATATGAACACGTTCTAAGTTTTGATAACGAAACAGTATTCAATGATGTTATCTATAAACCAGAACTAGGTAATAGACAATACAGATTAAAACTGATTGGACAAGTAACAGCAGACTGGGACGGTAGTTTATCTCCTGGGGGCTTTATCTATAATGATGGCGAAGTTGATCAATGGAGCCAAGGACGTGATTACCTCAAAGGCGAATTAGTTGAGTTTAAAGATCAATACTATGTAGCGTTAGAAAATATAACAGCAACCAGTAACTTTGATTTTAGTCAATGGGAATTTATTAACAGAGAACAAATTAAATCAGGATTATTACCAAACTTTAGCACTATTGCTAAATTTGGCGAAGCCTATTATAATACATATGATGAAAGTTTAGAACCAATTAGTCATGCATCAGGACCTGACAGCAATTATGACAGTGGACTGATTGGATTTAAAGACCGCCCATATCTTGATGAACTAGGATTAAGTGAAGCAACACAGGTTGATCTTTACAAAGGTTATATCAAACAAAAAGGTACTAGAAATGCAGTTAATGCTTTACTAAAAACAGAATTTAATAATATATCAAGTGAAATTGACTACTACGAAGAATGGGCAATACGTACAGGAGAATATGGGTCAATACAGATTAATCCTTATACAGAAGTAGCACTTGATGAAAAAACTTATAGTACTAATCCACAGTATCTAGAATATACCAGTTTAGATTCAGGAACTGGAACTCAACAGTTTGGTAAGGGAGACCTGTATAAATCAGAAGGTGAGTACAGTGGTAATATTGCATTAACTAGAGGTGCTGTTTCTAATGTAGTCAATGATATTAAAACCGCAGGATTTGTTAATGTAGACGATGTTGATGCTACGATCTTTGATATCAACAACTTTATAGAATTAAACACCATAGTTGATGAAATTGGTACAGGATATACCATATGGTGTGCCAAAGACTTTGACCAAGACTGGAATGTCTATAGAGTTTCAGAAACTAATAATGCTGTAACACAGATTGAAAATGCTCTTGATGGATACATCACAATGACCTGTGAAGAACCTCATGAGTTTGTATTAGATCAAGTTATTTTACTTAAAAACTTTAATACAGACTTTGACGGCTTCTATAAAGTACAGAAAATTGTATCAGGTAGTAAATTCAATGTTGAATGGGCAGGTGAGATTAACAATCTCACAACTACTTCAGGTAGAGGACTACTGTTTGAACTAGATAGTTTGAGATTTCCATTTATGGAAGACGTTCGTACATTTGTTCCAAGAAACGAATGGCGAGTAGGCGAAAAGGTATGGATTGATTCAGTCATGCCTGCAGGTGAATGGGGAGTTTTTGAAAAGAAAAAACCTTATTCGTTTACGCAACGCCTACAAAAGAGCGAAAGTGAATTTTCCGCAAATATAGGTTTTGGTCATAGTGTTAAAATGAATGACAACGGAACTATTGTCAGTGTTGGTAACCCTGACAATCAAAAACAAAGTGGATTTGAAGATATACAAGGTGACGGCAGTATCAATACATTTATTGTTGACAACATATCAGGTAACTTTGTACAAAGTTTTAACTACAGACCACTAAGTAACACCACAGCAAAATTTGGACAAAGTGTTGATGTATTAGAAAACACCATGGTAGTAGGTGCACCTGAATCAGAAACTGATAGAGGTCATGTCTACATTTACACAAAACAACCTGAAGAAACTATATTCCAAAACACACAGGTATTGAGAGGCACCTCTGGTGATAACTTTGGTAACACGGTAGCATTTAGTAGAGATGGCCTATGGTTGTATGTCTGTGCTCCAGGTGCTGGTAATGTATATGCCTACGGATATGACAACACTGTTAGCACACAAAGTGATGTAATTACAATTGGTCCTAGCATATTACCAAGTGGTAACGTAACATTATCGTTTACTCCTGACTCTGCAGAAATGATATCAGTACAAAATGGTATTAGAACTTATGTAGCAGGTCAAGATTATACCGTTACAGGAAACGTTATAACTTTTGTAACATCAAGACTTCCATCATATAATATTGATACAGCAGTAAGGCAAGTACCAGGATACAAATTAGTTGATACAATTACTGCACCAGTAGCAGGTGAAGAATTTGGTTCTGCAATTTCAGTTTCTGCAGAAGGTGCTCAGGTAGGTATTGGTGCACCAGCCGCAAATGTTACTGTTGGTTCAACAACCTATACAGAAGCAGGTAAAGTTTATGTCTATGACAGAACTATTGAATCATTTAAAGCAACAGGCGGATTAGTATTCACAACCACAAACCCACTACAAGAAGTTATTCGTGTGTTAATAGATGGTAACGTTATTGAAGCAACAGAATATGCGTGGTCAACTGGCGGAACCACAGTAACATTTAATTTACCACCAGACATTGGAAGTGTGGTTACCATTGAATCAAATAAATTTAATCTACTGCAAGATCTAACAGGCACACGACCACAAGATGGTTCAAGACACGGAACCAGTTTAACTATTTGTTCATTTAACTGTGCTATCTATGTTGGTGCTCCGGGCTTTAATGTCATCACAGGTCAACAAAATGAACCAGCCAATGCCGCAGTTATTCCAAGTAGAGAATTAGGTACAATTTACCACAGTGGTGCAGTGTTTAAAAATCACAACCAAGGTAGACTATATGGTACTATTGCTGGTAAAGCACAGCCAACGGTTACAGCAGGACACAGTATTAGATTAAATGACTTTGAAGTAACCTTCTCAGGAACTAGTTTGTCAAGTGTTGTCACTGATATCAATGATACTGAAATATTAGGAGTCACAGCAGTAATTGAAGGTTACGTTGACGAAAAATACTATGAAAAAATTAACAGTGGTTGGTATAATACAACAACTGATGAACTAGTTTTAAATAGTGAGAATTATCTAATAGATTCAACCACAGTATCTGGTGCTAATTTAATTGTTGCCTTAGACAGCATTTATCATAATCACTATACCAAGTATGGAAGTGAATGGAGAGACAACGAGGGCAACGTAGCAGTGACCAGCACAGCGTCTATTGCTCTACTAGATCAAGACCAACACTTAAGATTAAACAGTGACATTACTGTGGCAAGAAACAGACTGCGTGTACTCAGTGGTGTAGGTACTGCTCTAAGTGATCTAGGGTTAGATGTGTTTGTGCAGATGCAGATTATGACATCACCGTACTTTACATCAGGTGAACGTTTTGGTACTAAGGTAGTGTTAAACAAAGAAGCACATGGCCTATTAATTTCAAGTGAACACGGTACTACCAGAGAACAAACACTAACAGACAACGGCACAACCACATTTGACGATGACAGCACCCTATTCAAACGTGATATTGGTAAGAGTGGTAGTACATATCTATTTGAATTATATGACGATCCAAGAGATAGTTTAGAATTACCAGGACGCTATTCATTTACTCAACAATTTAATCCAGGTGATCTAAATGTTAATGATCAGTTTGGATATGCAACAGATATTATTGGCAAATATGTAATAGTCACAGCACCAAATGATGATACTGATGTTGTTGATGGTGGTAGCATTTACATATTTGAAAATCCAAATGGATACTATGGATGGACACAGGTTGGTGCTCAGGAAACTAAAGTTGACTTAGACACTGTGTCAAGAATGTTTTTATATGACAAACAATCAAATAAAATTTTAACTAATTTAGAAACACTTGATCCTAGCAAAGGCAAAATATTAGGTGTGGCAGAAAGTGAAATTGATTATAAAACTGAATATGATCCTGCTGTTTATAACAGAGGCACAAATCCTAATGCAGTTATTAATCAACGACTACATTGGAATGGTAACCACGAACATCAAGTTTGGTGGAACCTAGGCAAAGTTAGATACATTGACTATGAACAAGGTGATTTAGAATATAGAACCAATAACTGGGCTAGACAATTTCCAGGCAGTACAATACAAGTTTGTGAATGGGTAGGCAGTAGTTATCTACCAAGTGAATATATTGCCAATGGTGGTAATGGTGTTCCTTTGTATGAAGATGATTCAGCCTATGTGGAATTAACCATTGTTAACCAGACCACAGGAATTATATCAAGCAAGTATTACTATTGGGTCTACGACAAAACAGAAGTTACAGACATCAACGGTATTAGACAATTACCAGTTACATCAATTGCTGAGTTAATAGATAATCCTAAAGCACAGGATATTCCTTATGCGGCCATTATTAAAAGTAATGCTATCGCATTGTTTAATGTAGGCAGTTATTTAAGTGGTACTGACACTATTTTACATGTTGACCATGAACATATTTCAAATGATAAAATTATTCACAGTGAATATGAATTAATTGAAAACAGTCCAAACGCTGTGCTACCTACAAAAATTAGAAATAAAATAATTGACAGTCTAAGTGGCATTGATCGTGATGGTAGAGTTGTTCCAGATCCAACATTAAGCGTTGCTAACAAATATGGTATCAGTATAAGACCAAGACAAAGTGTTGTTAAAAATAGATTTGCGGCATTAGACCAGGTTGTGAGTTTTATTAATACAGAGTTTGCAAAACTACAGTTAGTTGATGTATTAGATTTTACCAGCCTTAACAAACAAGAGCCAATGCCAACTCAAACCAGTGGACAATGGAACTTAAAAGTTAGCACTGTTGAAGAATTAAGTTATCTTGACGTTGAAACTTATGCTGTAGGTTATACAGTACTAGTAGAACAAGATACAGACAATGGCGGCCTTTGGGTAATATATGAAAAAACTTCAGATAATACATGGATTGTTCAAAAGGTACAGAGTTATAAAACCAGCGAATATTGGTCATACAGCGATTGGTATGCTACAGGATATTCAAATGACACAGCACCTAAGTTCATTGTTGAGTCAACAAATGCGGCAAGAAAATTAAGTTATGCAGTCAATGACATTATTAAAGTTAATAACGACGGTAATGGTAAATGGAGATTACTCAAAGTTGATTCAGATCACAAATTTGTAACTGTAGGTAGAGAAGATGGAACAATACAGATCAGCACCAGTATTAGTGATTTAGAAAACAATAGACTAGGGTTTGGCAATCAAGGGTTTGAAGAAGATCGCTTTGATCAAAACCCGTCAACAGAATCAAGATTTATTCTTGAAGGTATTAATACCAACCTAACATCAGGTGTATTATCTACACTAACTGATGTTAACATCAATGATGTTATCTTTATTGTTCTTAAATATGTATTCACTGAACAACCTTATGTTGATTGGTTATTTAAAACAAGTTTTGTTTCTGTATTACACAAATTACGTGCTTTAACACAGCCAGCAAACTATGTTAGAGATAATCAAACTTACTATGAGTCTTATATTGAGGAAGTTAAACCATACAAAACAAAACTTAGAGAATATGTATTAGACTATACCAAAACTGATACCTATGAAGGCTCTGTAACAGACTTTGACTTACCTGCATACTACGATAGAACCTTAAAAGTATTCCGCTCACCAAGTGGCGAAGTAACCTATGACGGTGAACTACTAGCAAACAATGCAGAGTATCGTGATTGGTACGATAATAAGAATTATGAGATTAATTCAATAACTGTAACTAATCCAGGCAGTGGCTACACTGAAATACCTGAAATCACAATTACTAATCCTGGTGGCACTGGCGCTAATGCTCGTGCAAGAGCAACATTAGATTTTGATACAGGAACTATTACAGCAATCACAGTTACTAATACAGGTAGTGGATATAACAGAAATGTTGTTGTTACTATCAACGGCAACGGTACAGGTGCAACTGCTAGAGCAGACTTGATTAATAATCAAGTACGTGGTATCAAGTCATATATGACATTTGACAGAATTACATTTAATACCACAGTGCCAGACTGGAAAGCCAATACAAAATATACTGTAGGTGATGTTGTTACGTACTCAGGACAAGCATATAACTTTACTGCTAACATGACATCTACATCAACATTTGACTTTACTAATGTAGCAGTTACAGGATCAAATGTGTTTACAAATTCAAATGATAGAATTAGTTCATACTACAATCCAACTAAAGACATGGCACAGATTGAAATTACAGAAGCCAATGTTGTCGTAGCAAACACAACAACTAACTCTACTAGAATTTATGTTGACGGTCTACAGACAAGAGTAAAAGATCTACATAGAGGTATGTTTATCAGTGGCGGAGAAGCAAACAATACAGTAATTACTGGAGTAGTTAGTAATGTTGCTACAAATACCTATTACGTTACAACAGAAAGACCACAGACATTTTCTGCTAATACCGTAGTACAAGCAACTTACAAAAATGTAGGACAGTTAATTAACGGTATTAACTATCCTGGTGTACAGGTAACAGGTGCAGACTTTGACCAAGTTCCAGGATTTGACGGGTCAGGTGATTTTGGTAGATACTACGACCAAGTTGAATATGACGAAGATGGTACTCCAATACTAAGCAGTCAATTGTTAGATACTATTATTAGAAGTAATTATACTGATGCTAGTTTAGGAACCAGACCTGAAGATATCAATGTTGATGGTGGTGCTTATGTTGATAGATATTCAAGTCATGCTCCAGAGGAACTAGTACCAGGTATTACATTTGATACATTGGATATGAAAGTTTACACCAATGTTGCGGCACACAGTGGCAATGTTATTGCTTATCGTGTGTTTAACAACATGTTAAATTCACAGTCTTACTATAGAATTGGTGCAGGTTCTACAACTACGCTAAGTGCTAATTTAGGTATAAATGATACCACAGTGTCAATTACTGATCCAAGTAAACTTAGCCAACCTGATAGAGAAACAGCAACTCCTGGTGTTATCTTTGTAGACAATGAAAGAATTGTTTATTATAGAAACTATGCGTTAGAAACAACTCCATGGATGGCCAACGTTGCTTATCCAGCAGACACTGTGTTAACACATGGCAACGTAATTACATTGAGCAGTGCAATCACAGCCAACGTTGGTGATCACATCACACAGGCTAGTGCTAATGCTGTAGTGACAGCAAACACAACAACATCAACGGTACAGGTAAGTTATCTAACAGGAACATTTACACTAGGCTCAGGCAATGTTAGTATCAACGGAACAGGTGCGGGTACACATCCAACCGCCAGTGATCCTGGATATTACAAAACTACTGCTAACATGTCAGCAAGTACAACATTTGATTATACCATAACATCAGTTATACCAGATATTAATATACTAGATCAAATACGCAGAGGTACACAAGGCACACCTGTTGCCAATGTACATTCATCAGTAAGTGGAGATTTAGAATACAACAACGGTGCAATTAGTAATGTCACTGGTAATGGTAGTGACTTCTTCAAACGTGAAGTTACTGTTAACGGTGTAAGGATTATGGCGGCTGGCACAGTGGGTGGACAAACAGCAGTTCCAGATGCATTTACAGAAAAAGTTGCACGTATGTTTGAACTGTTTACTGATCCTAATGGTTCAGATATTAACAGTACACTTCAACGTGTTTTAATTAAAACATTAAGCGGTGATGCAGGAACATATCACGAAGGCTTCCCAACACTACAAAGAGTAGCAAGAGGTGCCGGCAGTGATTATTCTACAAACTTTTTAACAGATGCTGGTATTTTACATTGGAACCTAACTGCCTTGTTTGATACGACTGTACAAAATGATATGGTTTGGTATTTGAATTCAACAGGTAGTGGATATGGTGACGGCGAGATTGATGCACAGGAAGTTATTGAACACGTATTCCATACTCTACACATGCACGGGTTACCTGGAGATGACTTAAAAATGTATCCAGAATATAGTCCAGACTGGGCAACTAGTGATTTGTACAATGCTATGGTAGAAGCATATGATGGCGGATATTGGGATTCATCAGGTTATGGCGGTGCTGATTTTAAAACTGATCCAGACGCATACGCGGTAGCAGTAAAAGAATACTTGTACTTGTTAAATTTCTGTATGTTTGATTATTCAGACTTATGGGATAGTGATAGTCTTGCTCCAGAATGGAGCGACAGTGTTAAAACACCTGCAGGCATACAATCACTCCTACCATTAGGATATGCACTGTACAATACATATATTAAACCAGTTATTAGTAAACCATCATTGGCAACTATTAGAAGTATCTTTAAAGATGGAAATACACCATCTCAGGATAATCCAGCACTAGCAGGACTAAGTGGATATGTTCCGTCAGGTGTAAAAATACAAGATGCTAGTGAACTAAATCAAATTATAGTAACCCCAGGTAATGTTAATGTTTACACAGGAAACGTGTTTACATCAGCAACTAAACCTGCGTATGAATTACGAGTAGAGGGTAATGTAACTGCTAACGTTGGTGATAGTATAACACAGACAATTAGTGGTGCTAATGTGTTTGTGTTAAACAATGTAGTTGAAAGTAATGTAGTATTTGTAACACAAAATTTAACAACAGCATTTACATTCAGTAATTTAGTTCCATCAACATATGGACTAAATGTAAATGGAACATTACAGGCTAATGCTTACCCACAATCAATGACATTGGCTGGTAAAGTTGACAGCAATGGTAACGTAACAATTAGTGCCAATGCTACACTAACAACAGAACAGATATTTAATACAGTTGGATCAGGAACAGCAACAAATGGACTAGGATTAGGTTCTAGTGGAGCAGGATCAGGTACTACTGTTGAATCATTCTTGTGGCAAGATAAGTATCAATAATTAACCTATGATTGAAAAGCGATAAATAACATTATGGATATTAAAGAAACTATAAACATTCAAACTGAACCTAACGCTAAACAACGTCCTGACGATATTGGTGGTGTTAGAGTAGAAGGTCACATTAAAATATGGGATCCAGAATCTAACGAGATCTACGTTAATAAACGTAATGCTATTCACTATGAAAATATGAGTGAGGCTATTGCTAACAGTTTAGGTAACAAAGGTAATCAGTTTATTACAGAAATGCACTTTGGTAATGGGGGTACAACAGTTGATCCAACAGGTGTTATTACATACCTGCCAACTAACACCAATACACAAAATGCTGATTTGTATAATCCAACATACTATAAAATTGTTGATGATACAAACTCAAACAACACTGACGCATTAAGAAATAAAATTACAATATCACATGTACCAGGACAGGTATACAGTGATATTGCTGTTACATGTTTATTAGATTATGGTGAACCAAGTGGTCAAGCCTCATTTGACAATAGTCAAGATCTAAATGGGCAGTTTGTATTTGACGAACTTGGACTCAAAGGTTATAGTTCCAACGGAGAGGGACAAGGTAAATTATTAACTCATGTGATTTTTAGTCCAGTACAGAAATCACTGAACAGACTAATACAGATTGATTATACTGTAAGAATACAGACATTGACCAATCTAAGCACGAACGCATAATTAGGAGCAGATAGGAAAAATGGCATACACAATAACAAAAAGCGACGGAACCAGTTTAGGAACAGTCACTGACGGTACGCTGGATACTTCGTCTACTAGTTTAAATCTAGTAGGACGTAATTACAGCAACTATGGTCAGGCTATTCTTGACAACTTTGTTTATCTTTTAGAAAACTTTAGTAAGGCTACAGCACCAAGTGCTCCAGTTGAAGGACAACTTTGGTGGGATAAAGATGATGACTTATTAAAAGTCTACACAGGGTCAGCATGGAAAGTCCTAAGTTCAGCAACAGCATCGTCATCTGCTCCGACGACAGCGGTTGTGGCTGGAGACTTATGGTTTGACACTGATGATGCTCAGTTATATGTTCGTGATGGTGTAGCGGCGGCTTGGGTTTTAGTAGGCCCTCCATACAGTAAAACAAATGGTAAGAGTGGTGCTATCTGGGAACAGATTGAAGACAATACCACTGCTATGCACAATGTGGTTACACTGTACCTTGATGGTCAGAAAACAGGTATTATTAATAACGATAGCACTTGGACACCAAACGTTGCAATCACAGGCTTTACCACAATTGGTAAAGGTCTTAATATTAGATCAACAGACACACTATGGGGTCTAGCAAATAATTCAAGTTACCTAGGTGGTCAGCCAGCGGCTAACTACTTACGTTCAGATACTAACGATACAACATCAGGTACATTAGGTATTACCAATGACGGTGGTCTTTCAGTTGGTGCAAGTAGTGACTTAACTGTAACAGTTGATGGTGATGACGCAGAAATTAGAAACGTAACATCAAATGGTGATGTCAGTGTTTTTGCTAATGTTGCAGGTACTGACACAGAAGTATTACATATTAATGGTGCAGATGCTAAAGCAACATTCTCTGACACATTGGCCGCTAATGCTTTAGAAGTAACAACAACAGCCACAGTAACAACTAATATGACAATTGGTGGTACACTTGATGTTACAGGTAACGTAACTGCTCCAACACAGGCAACTGGTGTTGCAGACACAACAGTAGCAACCACAGCATTTGTTAACACTGCTAATGTTAACTTAAAAGGTTATACAGATGGACAACTAGCAACTAAAGCAGATCTAGCAAGTCCAGCACTTACAGGTAACCCAACAGCACCTACACCAACAGCAGGTGACAACGATACATCAATTGCTACAACAGCATTTGTTGAAGGTGCTAATGTCAACATGAAAGGCTACGTTGACGGTGAAGTAACAACATTAACTAGTGCTATTGCACTTAAATCAGATATTGCAAGTCCAACATTCACTGGCACACCAGCGGCACCAACAGCAAGTTTTGGTACAGACACAACACAAGTAGCAACAACTGCGTTTGTACAGGCCGCATTTGACAGAAATAAAATCAGTGTTGGCGATACTAAAATGGAATTACTTGACACAGGTACAGGTAGTGCTAATTTAGTAGTTGATGGCGCAAGTATTATGACAGGATCTGCAAGTGGTATTTCACTTAAAGCAGGTGCAAGTGCCGCAGAATTAACAGTTACACAAGGTAACATTACAGCACAACCAGGTAATGCTTGGGTAGCAACAACAAGTTATGTAAGAAGTTCAGGACAGTATTGGAATGGTAGTAAGAAATTTGTAAGTAATGCCGCTCCAGGAGCAGGTGATGGCGTAGATGGCGATTTTTGGTTCCAGTATGCTACATAATAACTTAAATAAATACATATAATAAACAATAGGTAATAGGAAATATGGCTTACAACATTACAACAACAGCAGGTGCCGCAATAACAACAGTAGCGGATGGTACCGTAGATAGTTCAGCAACTAGTTTGACCCTAGTTGGTAAGAACTATGCAGGTTACGGTGTCTTTCTAAATCAAAACTATGTTAAATTACTAGAGCATTTTGCAAATTCAACAGCACCTACAGCACCTTTATCAGGTCAGTTGTGGTACGACAGTGGAAACCAAGTACTAAAAGTGTACAATGGTTCTGCTTGGAAGCCTTTGAGTACAAGTAATTCAACTTCATCAACACCGTCAACTGCTATCACAGGCGATTTATGGTGGGATACAACAAACAGTCAGTTAAAAGCCTACAGTGGTACAGAATGGATTGTTGTTGGTCCAGCGTTTACAGCATCAACTGGTCAAAGTGGTGCTCTAGTTGAAACAGTTATTGACTCAACAACAGCAAGTCATATTGTTATTAAGTTTTATATTACCAGTATTGTGGTAGCGATTGTAAGTAAAGATGCAACATTCACTCCACAAACACCTATTTCAGGATTTACAACTATTGTACCAGGTCTTAACTTGGTATCATCATCAGTTATCACAGGCGCACAGTTTACAGGTGACGTTAGTAACGCTTTAACACTTGGTGGTATTTCATCAAGTCAGTTCCTACGTAGTGATATTGCTGATCAAATTGACGCTAAACTTACTGTTAACTCAGACAATGGTCTAGTAGTTGGTGCTGACACTGACTTTACTGTTAACGTTGCTAGTGCTACAAGTGCTGTTGAAATGTTCCAAAACGTTTCAAACAACGACTTTAACTTTTATGTTAACAAAGGCGGCGCAAAAACACAGGTTATTAATTTAGATGGTGCTACTGGTGCT
>Ga0222715_10001129_pt1 | contig 26163 bp, 28 predicted proteins | sample C33_9DmetaG_FD_165056 | JGI IMG/M metagenome (GOLD analysis project Ga0222715, IMG submission 165056) | Estuarine water microbial communities from San Francisco Bay, California, United States - C33_9D | ecosystem: Environmental > Aquatic > Marine > Unclassified | place: USA: California...
TGCCACAACATTAGCATAAAATGTAACTTCTGTTTCTGTAAATAAAGCAACATTGGCGCCGTCTACAATAATCTCAACATTTCCAGGATCAATGCCATCGTCATTGACGGCTATTTCTGTATCATCTGCAACTAGTCCACCTGACGATAACCCACTAAGTTCAGAATTTAAATATCCTAAGGTAACAACGTCTGTGTCTGCTACTGGATCAGCCGCTGATAGTGGTGCTTCAAATCCAGATGAATCTAATACGCTCAGCACACCATTTTCATCTCTCAATGTCAAGTTACCCATGACAATGGTGTTACCTGCTAGATATAAATCTCTCCATCTTAAACTGTCTGAACCCAGATCATAGGTAACATTAGCAGTTGGTAATACATGTCCTGTTACGTTTACATTTGATGATGTTAGATAAACTTCAGCACTACCTAAACGCAGAGCACCTACAGAAGTAGAATCCACTGTTAGATGTCTTACTTCAATGATATCTGTGGTCAGCGGAACTTCAGCAAAAGTAATAACATTGCCTGATATATTGTAAGCTGATGCTGGCTGTTGTATAGTACCGTTGATACTGACAAACACAGCGTCATTGGTTGATTCTTGGCTAAGTACAAAGGCATTGCCAACACCATCGGGTGTGATGATATCTGATGAAATAACTGCCTGGCCAGGAACTTTCCAAATTGTTCCATTCCAAAACTCAATACTATTTCTTTCAGTATTGTAACGGAAATATCCTTCTTCAGCTGATACAGGTCTTTCAGATTCTAATCCTGACGGAATGTGCATGACACCGTTACTTGAAAATGCTACCAATCCATTAAGTGTTAAATTACCAGTGGTTGCACTAATTGTGTCATCTTCAAAGACTATGTCTTCAACTGTTGTGGTCGTGTCATTGACGTTACCAACCAAAGTACCATCTACTGTGATTTCAATATAACCAGGATCAATGCCATCATCATTTAAGATAATACTAGTGTCATCTGCAGACATAGTTGGTGATGCACTGCTAATAGCAGACTGTAGATATGATAGAGTAACTGCATCTTGAGAACTAACTGGATCAGCAAGATTAACAATGTAACTGTTATTAACATCAACTACGCCATCACCTGGACTTATTGTAATGTTTGATGTTAATGTAGATATTGTGTTGTCAATGAATGTAACATTACCCACTTGTGTCAGAGTAACATTGGCAATGTTTGTGATACGACCTTTACTGTCAACTGTGATCTTTGGAATTCTATCTGCATACTCGTCATCAGCTGAACCATATATTCCAGCAACCACTCCTGTGTCAACTAATTCAACATTGATATTTGAATATGTACCGTATCCTACTACATCACCAGTAATTTGAAGATTTGAATTGTCTGTTAATGCTCGATTACCTGCTTCATATAATTCTGTGGTTATAACAGTGGTAGCGGATACCGTTCCAGTAACGTCGACATTGGCAATATTTGAAGATACTATAATGTCCCCACTGACTGTGGTTATTGTTGTATCATTGACATTAATATTTCCTACTCTATTTAGAGTGATAGTATTAGCTGATGTAGCACGTCCTTTTTCATCCAATGTTATCTGTGCTATGCCAACATTAGAACCATACGTATCTGCTACAACACCAGTGTTAGCCAATGTTACAGCAATATTTGAGTAAATTCCTGTACCAGTAGCATCACCTGTAACAGAAATATTAGTTATTTCAGTTAATACTCTATTACCAGAATCGTACAATTCATCAGCATTAATAATTCCGCCTGAGGTATTTCCACTGAGAGAAATGTTTCCACCAACAGTGATACTTTCTACATTGATATTACCTAAATTAGTAATATTGTATTGATCCTGTGTTAGTATTGTACCGTATATTCCTTGACTGCTGATAGTATTAGCGTATACTGATTCATACCAAAGAGTGATATCACCAATGGTACCTGACGAGTTTGAAAAAGGTAGTATTGATTCTGTTTGTATTGTACCTGTGGTGGTTATGTTACCATCAACAGCTAAACTTATTAAATTTCCTAAACTGGTGATATTAGGTTGAGCATTGGTTGTTAATGTTCCAGTAATACTGTCTGAAGAAAAATATGTAGCATTAATGTTGCCACTATAGATGTGATCAACATATATTTCATTCCACCAATTAGAATTAGAACCAATGTTGTAAGTTAAATTAGCTGAAGTATATAGATTACCGTCTACAGCTAATATATCGCCGCGAACTGTAAGAGGAGCCGTAGGTATTTCTTCGTTAATTCCCACATAGAAATTAGCGAAATCCATGTAAACTAATGTATTACCTGAAGTGGTGAATTGTAGATCTAGACCTTGTCTATCTAAATTTGGTAATAACGCCGCTCCGGGTACACGTCCTATAGCCATCTAAAAACTCCTGTTACAGTATTTATCTGTAAATTACGATGCGGTCGTGCTAGAGAAATTGTGTAATACCAAAATAGTTGCTGAACTTGTTGGAGTACTGGTAAATGTTATATTAGTAGTACCGTCAAATGTGTAGTTCACACCTGGATTTTGATAAACAGTATTCAAAAATACAAGAACCTGTGCTTCTTCTCCACTGCTGTATGAATATGACATCGCCCCAAACACATTATTAACATTATCGCCTGTGAATGCGTCTTTAACTATTTGCACACTTCCTTCTTGTGCTACTGATTGCCAACTTGAACCATCATAAAATTCAATTGAACTAGTAGATGTATTCATCTTGTTTGTCCTACTACTGCTGGATTAGGCCCAACAGAGTTAGTTCCCACTGGAATTCCTAAAGCATAACTTCCTGATCGAAATTTAGTATTTTTAAGTAAATGTCCCATTATAAACCTACGTAACTAACTGTTGCTGTTATAGCATTATCTGCTGATGCACTTGCTTGAAGTGTGTCATCATCTGTTAATACTAATTTTTCCATATCAACCACAAAAGTATCACCACTTGTGATTTGTACATCTTTATAAATTTGTACATTAGCATCAACTGTGCCTGTGCCAGCTGGAACAGCATAGAGATCAAATGTTCTTGTTACAGAATCTGTATTACAAAAATACATCACTGAAACCACTGTATCTCCTGAACTGACATAGACATTTGATACTGATGTTGTTAATAGACTGTTAGTTATTGCCATAGTTGTTCCTATAATATCAATGAAAAAGCAAACGATCTGCTTTTTGTTATTAGTTCTTTATTAGCGGCTTCCCCGTTAAGAACATAGACGCCTGACTGCCCCTGTCCCGGAGTATCTGCATAAACAATAGTTGCCCCACTTACTGCTACATTTGGAATTGGGGATGAGTTGTTTAATTGTATGTTACCATCAAATTCAATAATTCCATTACCACCTGCCACAATAGCATGATTTGAAACTCCAAGGTTACCACCTAAGAATGGATCTGGATCATCAGCTACCTGTGTTAGACCAGCACCGCTACCTACAGAAGTAAGTATGTTAGCAAAAGTTGTTCCGTCTGTGGTTATTTGCCAACGATCAACGTATTCATTAAAAATTAGAGATACATTACCTAATGTGCCTCTATCAACAGCAACACCTGCATAGCCAAGAGTAACACCAGCACCTGGTTCACCTATGTTTAGTCTTAAAACATTGTCTTCAATTTCTGTGTTGGTTGACGTAATTGATGATGATAATCCCGTAACTACTAGGTTACCTACAACTCTAATAGTTTCACTTTCTAAAGTAATATTAGCACCAGCTTCTGGTGCATTAATTAAATAGTTGCTATTGGTTTTTTTGATGATTGCCATTTATTTAAATTCCATTTTTTATTATTTATGCTAATCTTAAATCATCATGACAAAAAAATAGCACCCGTAGGTGCTATTTTGTAAGTTATAATAACTTATGGTGCTAAAATAGAAACTGATACGTTTTCAACTTGGTCACCGTCAGCAATAGCTGAATAGCCACCGTTAACTGTGTCTAATGCTGTCCAATCAACTTTAGCATAGTCATCAAATTGTACACCATCATCTTGTACTAACACTGCTGTTTGATTGAAAAGTTTAACAACAAAGTACTGACCACCATCTGAATCTAATGCTGTGATTCTCATTTCACCTTCGTTTGGTGCTGTTGTAACTAACAAGCAATCACTAGTACCTTCACTATTTGTTACATTGAAAGTTTTTGAACCTTTTTGTGAATTGATTGATGTTACTGTATCTTCAGCTGAACCACCTACTACATAAGCATTAGCATTAAAGTCTTCAGCAAGATATCTTTTATTTACTGGACGTCCCATTTGTTTTCTCCTTTTTTTAAAATGGCGTTCTAGGCCCTACGCGGTGGGTACCGCATAAGTTCATATGAACAATAGTATTTATTTTAAACTTAAAACAAAAGGCCCATATAGGGCCTTTTGAGTAAAGTTCACTGCTAAACTTATTCTTATTGGAAAGATAAGTTAGAAACTGTGATTTCTTCTAAGTAGTCAGCCGCATTACCAAGAGATGAAGCTGTGTTTGATAATTCAACATAGCCATATCTTGTCATAAAGCCTACTACTGGTTCAAATGTTGCTGGGTCAAGAACAACACCAGAAGACATTAATGGAACGTATGGGCAGTAGAATGCCGCCGCATCAGCTTCACTAGAACCTTTGTAACCTACTAATACAGGTTTGTCGTCTGCCGCATAACCGTCAACATACACTTTCATAGCACCGTTTAATGTACCAACGAATTTAGTGTTTGTTGGAGCTTCAAATGTACCTTCTGTACTACGTGCAAAAGCAGAAGTAGTTGCAGATTGTAACACTGTTAATGAAGCTGGAGACACAACTGCCCAGTTACCTGCGCCACGACGTGTTCTTTGTGCAATCAAGTTAGCCGCACGGTTGATAAGAACTGCTAAAGCCGCATGTTCGTCACCAACGAATGTTGCTGTACCTGAAACTGTTGATTGGTTGTAACCATAAGTAGAACCTGCTAAAGCACGTAATGAACTTAAGATTTCTTGATCAATTTCAACAGTAATTTCTTGTGCTAAAGCCGCCATAATTTCTGCTTCAACATCTAAACCGTGCATAGATTGTGCATCTTGAGCGGCTTCAAATGTCCAACGTGCAGACAATTTACGTGTTTTTGCTTCAACAACTTGTTTTAAGATTTGAACGTTGATTCTGTTACCTGGAACACCTTCAAGTGTTGATGTTGAAGATGCTTTACCAGCTGAAGTACCAGAATATGCAGTTGCAATCTTAAATGGTGATAAAGCTTCGTCACCAGCATATACTTGGTCGCCGTCTGTTACTGCGCCTGATGGATCAGCATAACGTACACGTAATGTATGGATCTGTGCTACAGGACCAGTCATTGGTTGTACGCCAACGATTTCATTAGCGATAACTGTTGGCATAACACGTCGAATCACTGGAAGAATAACTCTATTTAATGTTGCAACGTTACCTACTGCTGTTGCACCACTAGTAGCATTCTCAACTAAGTGTTTCTTAGTGTTTTCTAAAATTACAGCCATTGTGGTTCTTTTAGAACCTTGTAGACCTTCTAACAGGGCGTCTTTGGTCTCATTCCAACGGCCTTCTAATAGTTGGTTTGTCATTTTTATATTTCCTTTTAATTAAAAGTTACTACTATTTTAGCCCTGCTAAACGTTTGATTTCAATAACGTTGTTATCGTCTTCTGTAACGTTGTTTTTAGCAGATTTATTACCAGTTACTTCCGCACGTCCTTCAGATAAAACCGGTTTTTCGACCTTTGCTTTAACTGGAGTATTGTTCAAAACTGCTGGCAAATACTTGTCATATGCTGATCTGAGTTTATCAGTCTGCACACCTTCGAGTAAGTCACTCATAATTGAGGCTTTCTCTTTGTTTAACGTACCAAGTAATTCATTAAGTGTGTCCTTACGGTCAGCACTTTCCTTGATTACTCGAATTTCACGTTCTTTTGATTCAACTAAAGTTTCTTTTTCATCAATTGCTTTTTTACTTTCAGCAATTATTTGATCTTTTTCATCAATTACTGCTTGAAGTTTAGCAAGTTCTTTGTTCTCATTTAAATGAGTAACAGCAAACTCATTAGCAAATGCTTCGAAGATTCTACGTCCAAACATGTTCTCGCGAGCACTTTGGATGTCTTCTTTTAGTTGAGCTAATTCTGAGCCTAGATTGTTTGTTACTGATTCTTTAACAAGATTAGCACTACGTTTAATAAAGGCTTTTTGTAGTTCAGCAAGTTTTGTTTTTGCTTCTGCTACAAGTTTAACTTTAGTTTCAACAACTGCTTTCTTGTCTTGATCAAACTCTTTGATCTCTTCAGCTAACGCATGGATTACAAATTTCTCTAGTTTAGCAATAGCTTCACTGTGAACTTTGCGATCTGCACGCAAATCTTTGATCTCTTCAGTTAATTTAGCAATTAAAAAATTGTTAAATTTTTCTGTGCTTTCAACCATTTGTTTTTTAAACTTAACACGGTCTTCAGCAAGAGCTTGTTTTTCTTCGGCAAAATCTTTGATTTCAGCGGAGAGTGTTTCAGTAACCATTTTGTCTAGAGCTTCAACCATTACTTTTTTGTCATGCTCATAGCGACCCGCAAACTCTTCACGCAATTCTGCACGAACTTGTTCACGTGTTTCATTTAATTTAGATTCCCAAGCTTCAGTTATAGCAGTTTGAGTCTCTTCATTAATGATGCCACTATCTAACAATGGTTTGATAGCATCTAACATTGTGATCTCCTATTTAATTTTCAGATCTTTGATTAAGCGTGTTACTTGCTCTTTCAAATATTTCTGTACTTTTTGATCTGCACTGGCTTCACGTGCCATTTCGAATACCTTAGCACCACCACGCATATTCATCAGTCCTTCATAGATCGCTGTTGGATACGCATTAGGAGCACTAGGTTGTGCAACTACATCAACTGTGACTATTTCAAAGTCACTAACTTTACCGTCAGCTTCGTTAACATTACCACTGCCACGTGAGCTAACACCAAGTTTTACACCACTTTCCAACATGGTCTTAACTAATTGACCCATTGGAGTTGGTAAAATCTTTAATTTGCCATAGCCGTTTGGTCCATCCATCCACATTTCTGTGATCATGTGTGAAACACGGTCTAGGTTAATTTTCAAATCATCTGGGTGGTCTACTTCGCCTAAGACGCTGTAGCCACCAGTGATTTGTTCATTAAGAGTAGAAACAGCAGTGGCAATTTCATTTACAGGATATACACGTTCATTGTGATTTTTAACACCACCCTGAATACATATACCTTTCATGTAGAGATTTTTGCCACTGCCGTCTTTGGTATCTTCTGCTAGAATTTCCATTCTAGCCGCGTCAAATGTCAAATTCTCTTTTAGATATAATGCCATCTTAGTTTCCTAAATTATTTTTTAAATGCTTTACCAGCATCAGCACCTGGTTTTGTTAAACCATCATGTGGTAATTCGCCTTTTGGTGCAACTTTGCCTGCGCCTTTTTCATCGCCGCCTGCTGTTACATTAACTGCTGTACCACCCATGTCGTTTTTACCAGCTACTGTTGATTTTGTGTTGTCTGCGCCTTCTTGATTTGATGGTGTAGCAACTTTTTCTACGTATTCACGTACAACTTCTTCTGTTGTTTCTTCTGTTGCTTCTTCAACTGCTTCTTCAGCAACTTCTTCAGTTGATTCTTCAACTTTTTCCTCGTCGCAGTCTTCATCTTTAGCTTCAGCCATTGGCATTTCAGCCATTGGTTCTTCAGCAGGCACTTCAGCAGGTGCATCACCAGCCATTAACGCATCAAATTCAGCTTTTAATTCGTCAAGTGCAGATTCTAAATCTTCAACACGGTCTTCAATTTCGTCATGATCTTCTTCATGCTCGTCTTGTTCTCCGTCGTTGTCGTAATCTAATTCCATATCAGCGTCAGCGTCAGCTTCTTCGCCTTCTTCTTCTTCTTCAGAAATGCCTTCTTCGTCAATTGCAACTTCGTCAGCAATATCACTTACTTCTTCTGTAGATTCAATTTCTGATAAATCTTCTTCGTCAACGAGACTTTCATAGATGTCTCTAGACTTTTCAACAACGATGTTATGAAAAAGTTCACGTGCCTTTTCATCTTCATCATTGATGATGTGTTCAATCAATTGTTCAAATTTGTTCATTGCGAACTCCTTATATAAAGATAATTCTTATATACGGCCATAATCGTATACGTGTTATATATTTACTACTACTATTTAAAATGGGGGTTAAATGCGTGTTTTTTGAGTGATTTTTAATGATTTTTATATAGTTGATGCAGAATCTGACCTAGATTGATACTGATTTTGTATTGATTCTATGTCATGCTCTTTTTCTAACTTACGTACATCATTGATAATTCTGAGCCTGTTAATTTGTGCCAAAGTGAGTTTAGTTTTTCTTAAATCGTCAAGAGACAATGTAGTGTTATCGTCTTTTTCTGTACGATAACCTTGCATTTCCTGATTAAAAACTTCTAGTAGATTCATGTTAGTATTTACCAAAAGTTTATAATTCTGTTTCTGGGGGTGTATCTGTGCCTGGTTCTTCTAAGCCACCTGGTGTTTCTTCAGTTTCGTCTGGTGGTACAAATTGATCCGTGTCTGCTTCAATACCCGCAGGAGTTACACCAACTGCCCTAAGTCCTGCTTCTGGCGTTACGTTGTTTTCACCGTTTTCTTCTGCCCATAATTCGTCATTTGAATTTAGTTCTTCTTCGCTGAGATCTAGATAACGTTTAAGTAAGAAACGTTTAGATAGATATGGAACAGGTTCTAATTGTGTAAATGCCTGTATCCTAACTGAATCAACTTCTGCCTGTCTGTATTTGGCAAAGTTTTGTGGTTCGTTAAAGTGTAATTCAAACAGACTGTTATCAATATTAATGCCTCTCCATCGCATGAACATCTTAAATTCTTGATCTAATTTGTCAACAACAAGATTTTGCAAACGCATACAATATTGATTAAATCTCCACTCTTGGATGAGTGCAGTGGTTGTTCTACCATCACCAAAGGTTCTTTCACTGTCATCTGATTGTGTTGGTAGATACGAACTTGGAATACGTAGACCACGGAACATTTTATTAGTAAAGTAACGTAGATCGGTAATTTCGCCTAAATTTTGGCCACCTGGAAATACATCAACACTAGAACCACGTCCATCTGCTGTTACAGGGAAGAAGTAATCTTCCATAGTGCTTAAAGGATTATAAGTAGCATCCATCATGTTTTGTCCGCCACCTGTTTGTGTTGGAATACGACGTTGATGGATTTCGTTTTTGATACGATCAACAAATGCCATAGCCATATGGCTTGGCATATTACCTACGTCAATCTTAAATATACGTCTCTCTGGAGCACGTTGTATACGATAGATAATGATAGCATCTTCAAGTAATTCTTTTTGTTTAAATATCTTAAATATTGATTCTAATACTGAATTACCAAAGGGCCAATTTAGATCAAGTCCTTCTGTCAGACTTAGATGTACCACATGTTCAGCATCAATTGCGGCTTCGTTTTGAGCATGGCTAAATCTAGTGCCGCCACTGTAGGGAACATTTGGTTGAGTGTATGCACCGCTTGGTCCGCCTACCTGCGGATGATTAACATAGCTGTCACTAGATGCAACCGCTGTGCTAGTTAAGTTTTCAAAATTGATATTAATGTCACGAATCAGATACTGTTCAGGTTCTTTGCCTTCACTTTCATTAACAATAACTTTAGTGACTTTGTGCATTTCTGTCCAAAACAATTTAAATGTTTCTGGGTCACGCAAGAATACCTGATCTCCATATTTGATCACATTACGGAACAATTTGAATAGACGTTTATTAAATTGATTAAGAGTCACCCATTGTTGTAGTTGCTCTTTGATAATTTTAACTTCGTTGTCTGTGGGAGTTTCTTTAAAATAAAGATCAAAACCTGTACCGTTTTGTGTATTAGTTTGTGTGCAAAATTCTGCAATAATGTCTAAGGCCGCATTAACTTCACTGTCCATATCCATTTGCTCATATTGATTATATCTTTCAATACGATTTGGATGACCAATATAGACTTCTGGTAATTGGCTAGCAAAATTTCTGTAACCAGGATCAATTGAAGAATTGGAGCCATTGCCCAATGGGCTCATTTGTCCGCTAGTATTTGGTGCCTTAAAGTATTTTTTCCACGACATATCTAATATTCTCTCACGTGCTATTTATTACTATATTTAACCTTCTAGTAAGTGTTGCTTAATATTCCTGATGATATATTATTGCTCTGTTTCATTGTTGAGAGAATATCATCAAGCACTTTGGTCTGCTGTGTGATCGCTGACGTTATTGTGCTACTGTCTAAACTTACAGGAATTGATTTATTTTCTGGTAATGGTACAACTGCTTCTGCACCGTGTAAGGTAGCTTGATATCCTGAAATTGGTCCTTCTGCTATTCCGCCTACTGCATATTCACCAAACATTTTATCAAAGGCCTTGGTTCCAGCCATATATCCACCGGTAGCAGTGACAGTGGAACCAACTAGTCCTAACCCACCAGTCATCGCCGCAGTTCCGGCTGTGAGTGCCGCACCACTTGCAAACCCAACTACTTCTCTAGCAATAGATTTTAACCAACTCTTTTCACCCATAGTTCCCGATTCGTAACCAGCAGGAACGTCCAAACCAGCACGTTGCATCTGTTTGCGTAGGCCTGTTATGAGTTCATCTACAACTTTACCAAAACTACCTAATTTGGGTGTTAATTCTTTTTCAAACATCAATCCTAAACGCTGTGCTTCATTTTCAATGTGTATCACAGTGTCAGTTAACCGATCTGTTGTTTTTGCCTGGCCGTCAACTGCATCATAAACTGATTTAATTCCTTCTTCATTCATTTTAAATGCTATGCTTTGCAACTCACTGTAGCCCTGTGACAGATCAGAATATGTGCCAGGTATCATTGCTGATGCAAAGGCTACACCTTGGCCTAGTTGATTAGTGCTGTTGGCAAATTTAGTAAAGAATGGACTTACTGCATCCATGCCTTGACGCATGTTGAAACTACCACTCATGATAGCATCAGCTGATGCTCTGGCCGCTTCGCCAAATCCTGAAGTAATAGAAACTAGGTCTGTAGTTGTACCACTTAGTACAGTCTGCATGATAGCACGTCGTTGACCTTCAGGCAATGGTGCTAGGAATTGTGTTACCTGTGCAAAAAGATCACTCTGTCCTGTTCTTCTGGCCTGTTCCTCAATTTTGGCACGGAAAGCATAGTTTTCTGCTTCACGTCTGGCTTGTTCTGTTCTACGTTTAGCATCTTCACCTGTAATATCAGAAATTACTCTTAGATTATTTGCGTATCTTTCTGTGGCCTGTGCAATTTGCGGATTGGTAGCAGTGGCTAATGTGCCTGTTCTACGCATGTCTGCCATGACCTGTGCTACTAGTTCTGCTTGTTCTTCGTAGCCATATCCTAATTTAAGAAGATTTTCTTGAATGCCACTGGATCTAATAACTCTACCAACGTCACCCATTCTACGTACTGCTTCGCCTACACTCAACCCTGTTTCTGCTAAAACTGACGAATTATTTTTAATAACATTAGCAAATTGATCTAGTCTTAATCCTGATGCATAGGCCGCATTACGCATACCAGTCATACCATTGGCAAATAGAGCACCCGCCGCACTAGATTGATTAAAGACTTTAACAGTTTTTTCTACTTCCTTGGCTAGAACGTCTATACCAAATTTGGCCAATTCAGCACTTTTATCTGTGACAAAGCCAAGGCCTTCTGCTAATAAACTAGCACCAGCACCTAACCATTTAAATTTACCTTTACCTAATACTGCCGCGGCAATACCCAAATCACTAATAGCACTCAGTGCCGCTTTAGTCTGCTGTTGGGTAACATCAATAGCATTACCCATCATATTTGATGCTAGTCTAACACCACTAGATCCATCTTGCAGATCTGTAACTAGAGTCTTAACACTTTTAATAGCACCATTGACTAATATCTCACCTGTGGCTTTTAAAAATGCTTTAGCTACCGCCTGTTGGTTTCTAGCAAAATATTGATTGCTTATGCGTTGACGTTCAGTTTCAAGAGTGCTCCTGTCAATATGAGTATCAAGTTGTTCTATTGCTTCATCAAGATCTTCTAATCCAGGTTTTAGATCAACTATTTTTTTATTAGCACCTTTGAGATTTTTATCAAGTTGTCCTAACTGCTTACTCACAAGGTCATGAAGACGCTGTTGCTTTTCATTAGCATCTGTGATATCTTTGATAGAGTCAACTGAGTCGTCTATCTGATCTGCGAACTTGGCAAGGGCTTCAGCCGTTCGCCTCATCTGTTCCTGGAGATTTTCTTCATCCATTTATTATATGCTCACTTTATTAGCTATAAATACTTTTACCATATACTATATTTATTGGAAAAAAACATGGAGAATTCAAATCAATCAAATCCATTGATGTCGCACTTTAGACAGCCTGCAATCTATTTAAAATTGCCATCTGAAGGTAGATATTGGGATAATGATGCTGTAAACTTGCCCGTTAATGGTGAAGTACCAGTCTATCCAATGACTACCAAAGACGAAATCATGCTCAGAACACCAGATGCTCTACTAAACGGTGCTGGAGTGGTCAGTGTGATACAAAGTTGTATACCTGCTATCCAGGACGCATGGAAAATGCCCAGCATTGACGTAGACTCTTGCTTAATTGCTATACGTATTGCTACCTATGGTAATGACATGGATGTTACTACAACTTGTCCAAATTGCAAACATGAAAATGATCATACTATTGACCTTGGACAAACTATGTCGCAGATCAACATACCAGTTTATGATGTATTTGCCATTGGCGAAGGACTAGAGGCCAAGCTCAAACCTCAAAATTATTTTGAGATCAACCGCACAAATATGATTGGCTATGAAGAACAAAGAATGATGGCTGTGTTAGATAAACAAGATCTAACTCCAGAAGATAAAGAATCAGCAATTAGAGAAATTACCAGCAAATTAGTTGATCTGAACGTGCTAAATCTTGCTAGTAGCACAGACTACATTAAAACTTCAGACGGTACTTACGTAAACAACTTTGATCATATTAAAGAGTTTTATAGTAACACTAGTAGTAAAATAATTCGCAAGGTACAGGATCATTTGGTAAAACTTGCAGAACAATCAGGACTTCCGCCTTATCCAACCAAGTGTGTAGAATGTACTACAGAATATAGTACGGAGGTTACATTCGACTACGCAAGTTTTTTCGTCAACGGCTCTTAGCACTCAGTGACGAGGAGGTTGCAAGCCTAATCAACCGACTCGAGAAAGAGGTAAGAGCCATACAAGACGAAACTATTAGGTTATGTTGGTACATGCGAGGTTCAATCAGTTATTCTGATGGTATGTTACTGTCACGATCTGAAAAAGAAATTATTGATCGTATAATTAAAGAAAATTTAGAAACTACCAAAAAAACCAGACTACCATTCTTCTAGGTCAAGGTGTGGCATAAAAGCCACATGCGATATAGTTATCCTCTTGACAAAACTCAAAAAAGATGTTATATTATAAGAGTAATATAACCTAAATATTACTTGCAGGTTAGAAGATGTAGATGATTAACCTGTTTTTAAAACTTGGGGCAAATCCCCTGGAGGAAAAAAGATGGATGTTTTAGCAAACGTTAAGAAGTGGGCAAGTGCTTTATGTGATGTAGCAGTATCGTTAATGGCTCTAGCTATTGTATTAGAGTTATTATTTGGTGGCGCAAAATCACTACCATTCTTACCTGTGACAGACGTTATTGGTTCTGTAACAGAAGTTGTTAAATCACTAGGCTCTGAAGGTTTAGTAGGCTTAGTGGCTGTTTGGGTATTATGGAATATTTGGAATAAGAAATAATATTTGACAGTTAAGAAGTTCAATTAAACAAGAAGGGCATGTCATATACATGCTCTTTTTTTATGGCATAAGTATATACATGAAAGTAATCAATTGTCATTTACCAAAAACAGCTACAATTACTACGCAAAAAATGTTTGGCAAAGAATGTGTTGTCTATGGTAAATCAACACTCAATGGAGAAATACCGGCTGGTGATGATGTTATTAGCTTTACGATCATTCGTGATCCGCTAGAAAGATTTTGTTCAGCTGTAAAGATGTTTGTTAAAAAAGATAAATGTAAATTAACACAGTCAGAGATAATTGATATTGCATTAGACAACGATTTTAGTGACAGACAACTTACACAAGGTAGAGTACCTAATAAAGTTCAATATTCTATTGCATTACACACTTTGTCAATGTTTCATCCTCACATTAATGTGTTCTATGAAAATAAAACACCTAAAGCAGATAACTTAATTGATTTTAACAATTTTGTTGCCGAATTAGAAAACTTAACTGATCGTAAGTTTAACAAAATACCACATGAAAATAAAGGTGCAGAAGTTGATATTATATTAACAGACAGTCAAATGCGATTGTTTAATCAAAAATATCATCATGATATTTTGTTCTATGAGAAGTTTTTGGAACAATGCAATTTAGTTAAGTCGTTTTAAGATGTCTAACGACATCTAACTTCTTCGTTTGCACTCGAAGTTCTTTTTTCTAATCTGAACACTTTAAACTAGAATACATTTTATATTGACTTACTCGTATCATCCAGATATAAGTCATAATTCACCTATCCGCAGGCAAATTATGACAACGCATCATCCGAGTACTGCGTCATACTAACTAAAAGAGATTGAGATCATACTCACGGAAGCGGTCACCCGGTACTCCCTACTCTAGATTCATGTGGCGGATGCTTGATAATCCCTAGTTAGCGAAATTATCTAAGCACGTAGGTTGCTTTTTCTCAGAGCCTACATCATTTGGGTTTTAAACCTAATTGATATGCCTTGTCGTCCCGTTCCCAAGTCTACTCTTGGGAGTTCCACACGTTGCCGTGATCACCTCATAGGACACAGAATACATCTGCATCAGCGACTGTTAAATGTTCTTTAAATCTTCTACTAATATGTTTTTGACGGAGCCGTTACCTAGTCTAACGTTAACGATCCCATTGTAGTTATCTTCTCTCAACAACACATGTTCTGTAATTTGAAAATACACTTCCATGTAGTTGGTTTCTCCACGTGTTTTACAGAGATAGATAATTTCTCTTGTGAATTTATCTTTGCCTAGTTGGTCTATGTCTTTAGTGAGCCTGTCTGACGATCCCCAGTAGTCCTTCCAATCTGTTTCAACTGTTGATCTACGTTTGTTCTTTTTGCCTTTTAGAGGTGGTCTCTTCTTTACTGTCCAGAAAAATTTACGACCTACATAGTCATGTCCATTTTCTGTATTTGTGATTCTATATACGAACCCATAGTTGTCATTGATATCCTCAGACTCAAAAGGTTTGCCCTGGTAAGTCCAAGGATTATCATACGACATATTCTTTCCATATTTCTTTAAGATGCTGGTTGTATAGATAGTCAGCAAATTTTTCATGCCCTTCAGAATCTATTAAATGACCAGTTGACTTAGTTGGAATATTATTCTCTTTAGCCCATTTAGGAATACTAAGATCAAATATATTCAGAATATTTTTCTTTTTTTCTAATATTTGATACATTTCAGTTCCAAAAATATAATTTAAATTTGTCATACTATTTTCGTTTGGTGCTCCAGAAAAAATAAAGTAAGGAACATTAAGATTTTCTAATGTATTAACAAACATAAAAAATCTAGAATAAAAACGAGCCCACATTGTGTTTACATCTTCTTCAACAAATTCTTCAACCTGCTTGTCAGTTAGTTGTGAGCGATCTAAATATTCTCGAGTAACTAGTCTACAGTTAGGATCTCCATTTTGAAATCTTTCTACTACATCTTTATCAGTAGATTCTGGTGCCCATAATTCTTCTCGACCAACAAAACTTAATGCTAATAACACAAAAATATTTTGTCTTTGAGTACGTTTTAATTTAATGATATCCTCAATGGTAGATCTATATAATCTGTCATTTGAAGATCCTCGTACTGCTCGGTTTATTAATGATCCGTTGAGTTTTTTATGTAAAAAAATAGGGTAAACGGAAAAATCGTCATGATGTTCTGTATAACTGTCCCCGTTTACATATAAAATCATTTACATTGAGTTCTTTTTGTCTTGAATCTCTGCTCTGCGTGCCTTGGCCAATTTACCTAGTTCACCTAATGCCTTACGGGCTCTTGCGGCCGCGGCTTTAACACCTTTGCCATCAAATACTTCTGCTTCTGCTACATAAGCATTAAATTGTTCTACGATTTGTTCATGGATTGTTGCCATTTTATTATTTCCTTATTGAAATTAAACTACTGAAAATCGTCTTTCTATCTCTCGACGATATTTTGCTTTTTCTTTGTTACGCTGTGCTTTTTCAACAGCCTCTTCTAAACGAGCCTTGCTCCAACCTTTGATACGCGGTTTTTCGTTTTTAGTAAAGTTTGGATTTGCTTTACGTTTACCTGGGTGTACTCTTGCTGGACCTGCCATTGTGTTCTCCTTGTTTCAATATTTAACACCGGTTAACGCCATGGAAAAATTTCTATATCAATAATCTAAATTACAGTATAAAGTTACTTCTTCAATGACAGTATTATTAGCAGTATTAGTTGTATAATTTATAAAATCAATGATATCCTTTGTTTGTATACCGTTACCTGTCCAGTTATCACGAGAACGTGATAATTCAGTGTCAAGCCTGTCAGGACTGATCAATGTAGTCCTAAATTTGACTTTGTTGTCCTTAAAGGCACGAGTGCATTGTTGACTAGCGTGTCTCAATGCTGACTTGGCTATCCTGTAGGTTTCCCAATCAGGCTCCGGAGCAACTATTGACTTCTCGCCAATACTGCCTATGTTAAATATCCAACCTGTTTTGTTGTGTTCACGCCATTGCTTGTATACTTCTAGCAGTAAGTTGACTTGGCCAAAGTTAGCCCAGTCTTCTTGTGGGGGACCATCAAATGCGTTGTTGATAAAGACATCATATTCCAAACTTTTCTCTGCTATTGCTTGGATGTCCTTGGTAATGTCAAAGCCTGACTGTCTACTTATGCCATCAGCAGACATTTTGTTAACAATGTCTAGGCCTAGGCCCCTATTTCCGCCTGTTACTAATATTTTCATCTAGTTTGATCCCATACTTTTGTAAATTGTTTACCACAAGTCATAGCACACTCAAAAATTCTTTCTCTACTAGTCCAACTTGTAACCAAGTCTGACCAGAAAGGATTTTTAAATATGTCTTCTATAGTATAATTGTGTATATCTAGATTGTCAAGCCCATACTGTTCTAAAAATGTTCTTACTTGATTCTTTCCGTCTACAGTGTGTCCTTTGTTAGCACCTGGCAGTGTTCCGTCCCTAAACCTAGCATCATAGAGGTTGTGATTAAAGAAGTTACAGGGCAATATAACACCTTGTGCGTTCATAGCAACTTTTTTACCGTGTAGGCTATCACAATGTATGTCCGTGGTCTTAAAGTATTGCTGTAGGTCGTTATACTGCTTCTTAAGTTGAGGTAACTTAACGACACTTTGATTGCGCCACTCCTCACTCTCTGGTGGTTCCAATGTATATTCAACCTCTCCCTGCATATTCTTAACAGGCCAATGATCTAATTCACGCTCCTCACCATGATGGAAGAAACGACCAGTCTTACGAGCAAGAAACTTAAAGAAGCCCATGTCGTTGGCAATCTGTTCTGCTTCACTGACCTGATGTTCGTTGTGTTTGAACACGATCATTTGCCACATAGCACGGCCGCCTGCATTAATAAATGCTTCTGCGTTCTCTATGACCTTGTCATAGTCTACGTTCTTGCGATATAGGTGCAGAGTATCTTTAAGACCATCCAGGCCAAAGTCTACTTGACCATAGCCATTCATTATCTCAGCCATCTCGTGCCAGTATGCAGGATTATGGGCACCACCATTGGTATGCACATACAACCACAGTGTGGGATTCTTACGACGGAAGTCTTTCAGTATGTCCAGGAACTCTGGATGCACTATGGGGTCACCATAACTGCCACAGAAGAATACCTGTCTCAGTCTACTACATAGTTTAGGTGTAAATGCACGATCAATCACATCACGTTCCAAGTGAACTAAGTCCATGTAGGGATTTAACTTGCCACCTAGATCGTTGCGAGGACACTGTGGGCAACTGGCATTACAGTATGTTGTAATCTCTAGTTGATACTCGTCTATTGTAGTGTAATCAAACATCAGGTAGATCCTTAAAGAAGTTTTTTGACTCCTCTAGTATTTCTTTATTGGTTTTAAAAATAGTTCCTTCTAGTCTAGGACCCGACTTTCTCTTTGCTATCAACCACTGTGCCGCGGGACTGGCAAAATCAAGAGCCCACGTGCCATTGTGTCCTAGATATAGATTTGGCGATATAAACACTGGTTCGTTATCTGCCCTGTGCATGTATACCGGATAAAATTTACCTTCCCACAATTCTTGTTTTAGTTCCACATGATCCATCTTAATTTCTTTGATTTCTATATGTTTATCAACAACTATGTTCCCATCCTCAACAATGTGATCATGTTTGCTCTTACCGTAGTGTATGATCTTTAACACGTGGCTACCATTGTCAATGTGGAAGTCAAAATGGAATTCTTCTTCAGCAAGACCTTCGTGGAGAACTAGATAGTCATCAATTACTATCCTTATCAACGGATCGCCCAATGTTCTCTCTACGGCAAATTTTAGATCTAAGATCAATGTATCACTCCTATCAATCTTCTTTGATACTTGTCCATCATGATCTTCATTTGATCATCACCCTTCCAGAATGTGTATCCTAGATCAACAGCATGTTCCTGTGCTTTGATCCTACGCATAATCCTTTCTTTGTAGGTCAATGATTCGTTACCTCGGGCTATCCAATGAGTGCCTTTTGGTCGCTTGCCATCTACACCAATAATGTTCAATGTCTCTGGTTTTTCATACATTTCTGTGCCTTCTTCCATAGTCAGTGTAGTTCCAAGATTAACACCGATCACAGTTCCATCGGCTACATAGCGTTGGTATTTGGTCAGCATGTCTAAAGTTTCTTGGAAATCTTCTTCTGTTTCTGTAGGAAAGCCAACTATAACTAGGAAGTATACCTGTATGTTCCACTTGCTGTATTGTTCCATGTTGTAGTCTAGATCGGCACCAGTAAACCCCTTCTTCATGTGTTCTCGCACACGATCACTGCCTGATTCTACACCAATGACCATAGTCTCTGCGCCACCTCGGCCCATTAGTTCAAAGTCCTTGGGTTTAAAATGCTTCTCAGAATACACGATGGCATGGCTACTGTAACGGAAATATCTATCAGGCAAACCATGTTTCTCGTAGTAGTCTACCAATGCCTGATTGAATATCCTGAAGTCCTTTGGACTGCCGTTGCACAGTGCATCATGGAAGAAGTAATGTCTAACATTATATTTTTCATAGTAATGTATCATTTCATCTGCCAATTGCTGTCCGGTCTTAAATCTAAATCCACCCTGCATATTGGGTATGTCACAGAACACGCATTTACGCAGACAACCTCTACTGGTCTCCATTGGTAACACACCATCCTCATAGCCACTTTGATATTTGTTGATGTCAAAGTCATCAAAGTCCATGTATGGGTGTTCCTTGACTTCACTGCGTTCTGCAAGGATGTCTGTGTCTATGCCCTGGACATCATAGTTTCCCTTGATGATCTCTGGTATGGTCGTTTCGGCTTCTCCTCTGATCCAATGATCTATTAGATTCTTTTCTTTGAGATAGTGTGCAAACGTTGGTTTGGTTGAGAAAGATCCATTCTCTTCCTTGATCAATCCCTGCCCGCCTATTATCACCTCAACAGTTGATCCATTACGTAAGCGTGTTAGAAAGTATTCGGTAAACTTCTGTGCCTGCCAGGAAAACACACTAAGGAACAGCAATCTTGGATCGAGTTCTTTGATCCTCTCGATCCATTTCTGACAGAACGAATCTAGTGCCGAGTCCTCTGATTCAGTTAAAGTTTTTGACTCAATGAATAGAAAATCATCAATTGCCGTAAAGATAGCATCATCTACAGAATCTTTAAACTCCGTGAAGAAGTCTAGGTTAAGATCTAATATCCGGCTTTGTTTGTTGTGTTGGTTAAAGATTCCTTTGATGATCGCAGGAGCGGCCGCAGGCCTAACAGGTGCTACCCTAGGTACAGATAGTATTACTGCGTCCATTATACAGTGTCCACATCAGTGTCATACATTGTAAATCCGTTTTCTTTGATTACTGTCATAATGTTATTTACACGACCTGCTAGTTCATCTCTGTGTGATACTAACCAAATTGATTTGTTATGCTCACGAGCCATTTTCTTAAGTATAGCCATAGCATTTTCAACACCACTAGCATCCATACCTGAGTCAACTAACTCGTCAATAAACAATAAATTGATTGGTTGATATAGGCTTTCCCAAACATCACGGAATGCCCAACTTAAACTTAATATAAGTCTATTACGCTCACCTCTTGATAAATTATCAAAGTCTAAATCTCTACCTAGTTCAGTAATCTCCACAGAAAGGTCATTTAAGAAAGTGACTGTATGTGGCAAACCTATCCTGTCAAGGTACTGACCTAGGCGAGCATTTAGATAACTTAGATTCTGATCAATGATACGTTTTCTAACAAAACTATCTTTATTGGTCAGAAGTTTATATAAAAAGTCTTGGTGTTCTTGTACACGTTTGTATTCGTTAATAGGTCCATAGTTAATTTCTTCTTCACTTTGCTGTTCCATTTCAGCAATTTGTTCATGATATGGATCTTCTTCTTTTTGTTTAGCAGTTAACTGTAGTTCTAGATTACCAAGACTGGATCTATGATGAATAGCATCTTCTTCCTTAGAGTAAAATGTCTTAGGACGATCACCTGGATCACCTAGTTCTTCTAAAGCACTAACTAGTTCTTGATAAGTTTCTAAATGTTTAGCATGTTCTTGTTCAGCATCTTTAAGACTTGCTTCTTTAGCGGCCAACAACTCGTCATGTTTGTCATCATGTACATCTTGTCCACAAGCATGACATTTATGTTCACGTAGACTTTCTACATCTCCAGCAAGGTTTTCAATCGCTGACTCTTCACGTTTGTAGTCACGCTCTGCCTGTTTGATTGCTTTTTCAACTTGTTCACGAGCGACCACAGTTTCATTCCACTTGGCTAAATCTTTGTGTAACTTAATCTCTTCGTCAATGTCTATCTTTTGTAATTCTTCTAGTGCAGTTTTAATTTCATTGACATCATCTTCGTGCTTCTTAATCCATAACGTCTGTCTACGTTTAATACTGTCAACTTGTTCTTTCATTTTAGCATTTGAATCTTGTACTGCTTTAATTTTATATTCTTCTTCTTTGATAGCATCACGTATACGTTTTTGTTCTTCTTTTAACGCATCTGCTTTTTCTGATAATACAGTGATACCCAATAACTGTTCAATTATGGCACGCTGATCATTAGGTTTAAGTGCTAGGAAAGGTTCTGTGTAGGTGTTAAGAGCCACAACGTGCTTGAACATTTCGTGTTTCATGTTAAGCAGTCGTTCTATTTCTGCCTGTGTTTCACGACTATCACCTTGAGCATTGTCTTCTGCTTCTTTTTCTTCTCCACCTATGTAGAATTTTAATATGTTAGGTTTACGTCCACGTTCTATTTTATAGTCAATACCGTTGTGTTGAAAATCCACAGTGACAATCATGGCCTTAGCGTTAGTTTTGTTAACTAGATTATCTCTCCTGATATTAGTTAGTGCTACACCATAAAATGCGTATGAAAGGGCGTTGATGATAGTGGTCTTACCAGTTCCGTTACGGGCGCCACTATCATCGCCTCCAAGGTCTATATTCTTGCCTAATACCAAGGTGAGGTCATCGCGATCAAACGCTACTGCTTGTGTTGAATTACCAACACTCATAAAGTTCTTAACTGTGAGGTTCTTTATTTTAAACATGTAAATGATCAATAATTAAATTACTAAGGTGCTTGTGGCCTTGTTCTAATATATGTCCACCAGGACCAACACTAAATGATGTACACAGATCTGTAATATAAAAGTCATTCCATTTATAAAACTTAGATATGTCTATTAAACTTATATAATACTGTATTTCGTTGTATTCGTCACTGATTTGTTCGTCGTTCATTGAATCAAAATTGATTAAATGTTTAACTGAACCTAAAAACAATTCTTCAGGCGCTAACCACAGAGATAAATTATTTGGCATAGTATTAATCATGAGATAGTTTTTATCTTGTAATATCAACTGTAATTGAATTATTTGCTGTAGCCAAAGTTTAAAAGAAAACAATTCATTATACCAATGCTTGTATAAAGTTGCTCCCCAATCTCGATAAAACGATTCTTTAGCATACAGCCCGCCTTCCATGCGGCTATTAAAATCAATTTCAAAATTATTTTCGCTTTTGTAAAATGTAAATCTAGAATAATCAGTCCAGGCAATCAGATATAAATCATAATCATCATGAGTATCTTTAACAGTGTGATATACAGTACGCTGGTTGGTACCCCCTGGCGTAGCACGATTCACTAGAGTTCCTCCTAGATGGTTGCTAATTAACCTTGGCCATGCACTTTCTTGCGGTGACTCCAATTCATGACCGTAGGTAAAACTACACCCATTCGCATATATTTTCAATTATAAATCCCTATAGATTGACAATAACAAATTAGGATCGTATGTGTCACTCTGTATGCTGGTCAATTGGTTAGTAACAATGGTATCAATTGATTCAAATGCCACATTACCTAACTGTATGTCATCACCTATTGTGGTTTCTTTAACAGGTATCAGTGTAAGTTCACGTAGATTGTATGTACCAACAAATGTTTCTTTAATAAACGTTGCTTCTTCATAGGTAATGTCAATATCTAAATTAACTCTACAGTGCATGTTTGATAGTAGTAAATCTTCTGGCTTTTTAAGCACATCACTTAAATTGTAAACTCTATATTTAGGTTGATCAGGCCAAGCAAAATGTTTAGCAGGCTCGCCCCACTCTAACACAGTCATGCCTCTGGCATCATCTCCAGCATCTGCATAGTTGTGTGGAAAGCAGTTACCAACATAGGTAATATTTTTATTAGTTTGACGTTTGTGGAAATGTCCACTAAACATATGATCCACACCTTTAAAATGATCTCTTGATATTTCACCTACGTCTGGCATCTGTACCATGGCATTCATATAGAAACTGGGCAATTCAAAGTGTCCAAACATATACTTGGCTTGAATCTTTTGTACTTTTTTATGATCATCACCAACTAGCCAAGGAACAAATGATACATCACCTTCTTTGTGAAAGTCATTGACTATTTCAATGTTTGGAATATGTCTAGCCCACTCTGCTGATTGAATGTCACGTTTATCTCTGTAGTACAAGTCGTGATTGCCTGGAATAAAAAACACTCTATCAAATGCTTTGCCCAGTAATTCAAGTGCCTGTAGACTGTAGTTAAGTGTAACAATGTTGATTGCCGCTCTGTTGTTATGCCAGTCACCCAGCATTAGGCATGTTTCACAGCCTTCTTCTTTGGCTTTTGAAATAAACCATTTTACAAAGTTCAAACAATCTTCGTTGTGTGTAGTTGAATTAGATTTCAGACCAAAATGGATGTCAGTCAGAATCGCCGCTTTCTTAAATAAATTTGCCATATATTATATTATACACATGTTAAGTCGTTACAGTCTACGACTTGGATTACCATTATTCGTCGTAACTTCCACCGCCACCCATACCTGAATTTTGTCTAGTATAACTAGGTGCAAAGTTGTTCATTTCTAAAATGTCATCACGAATATTTTGATTACGTTTTTCAATATTCAGCACACGAGTAAATGAATTGGTAATGGCCGCTGTGTAATAAGCAAATGGATTGTCTGATTTTGACTCATCAAACTGTAGACCAATTTGACTTAATTGTAATAGGGCTTGACTACGCATTTCATCATTGTAGGTATAGCCACGCCAGTTTGATCTAGTAGCATAACGTTCTACCAGTTTCATAAACATGTTTGCTAGTGTAGGAGTCATATGACCGTGCATAGTTGAAAACTTGCCGTTATCAACATCTCCCTTCCAATGACTTTTACCCACGATGTATGGCTCTCCATTTTCATCTACACGGTAGTGATAGAACGGAGGAAAGTTTACCTTGACATATTTTTTAGCACCTCGTGCTTTTTCTGGCTCATCATCATATTCTGTTGTGATTGATTCATCTTCTGCTTCTATTCTAGCCTTTTCATCTGCTTTGGCCTGTTTGACATCATCAATTGGAATATGTTCAAATGTCATAACACGAAATACTACATCTGTGACAGGCATTTCTTTAGTAGGAACTAAAAACTCATCTACCTTTCGCTTGACACCTTCTTTAGCAAATGCGTCTACTTGTAGTTTAGCCAAGCGTTCGCAACGTGCTTTACGTGCTTCTAATATGTTTTTCTTGTTGATTTTACTAACACTATGCAAGATCATATCATAATCACTGTCTGTTTCCTTGTCAATGTAACTGCAATAGGTCTTTTTTGACTTGTGAATTTCTTTTAATATGTCTTTGTTGTTTAGGTAATTTACTTTTCTCATTGATTTGTAGTTCCTTTTATATACTACTATTATAATACCTATAAATACATAAAACAAGAGGCAATATAAAAAATGGCTATCAACATTAATAAATCAGTACAAAATGCGGCAACTGCCTTTGGTAGTAACCAAGCACCTAAGGCATACCAGCCCGGTGGCAGTTCAGCATTTAGTTTTCTAGATCCTAGCAAACTGCGTTTAGATCTATCTGGTCTATTACCTGGCGGACTTGGTAGTCTTGGTAAAGGATTAACACAGATTGGTTTTCAGTCTAGTGGCGGATCATCAGTGGCCGCCGAAGATGATTGGAGATTACGTATCAGTCTTGCAGATAATTCACCAAACATTTTTTATAAAGATTCTGAAAACTCATTACTGTCAATGTTAGCAGAAACTAACGGTGTTATATTTCCTTATACTCCTCAAGTTACAGTTAATCACATGGCAAACTATAACACAGGACGCCTTACACATAGTAATTATCCCGCACAGTATTACCAGAGCAGTGAAGTGAGTGACATTAATATATCAGGAACATTCACAGCACAGAACGTACAAGAAGGACAGTACTTACTAGCGGCCATACACTTTTTTCGTTCTGCTACTAAAATGTTTTTTGGTGCCAATGAACGTAATTTTGGTCTAGCAGGCAATCCACCACCAATAGTATATGTTGATGGCTATGGTAGTCATTACTTACCACATGTGCCTTGTGTGATCACACAGTTTAATCACACGATGCCTGATGATGTTGACTATATTGAAGTGCCTGTGACCACAACCAGTCTAGTTGAAGTACCAGTAGAACAAGATCAAGGTAACTTTGGATCAGTTAACCTAAGTCAAGATGAAAGCCAATTTGTGCCTGCACATTTGAAAAGTAATCTTGATAGACAACCTAAAACAAAATCAGCGTTTAGTTCTGTTACTACTACCACAAGAGTACCAACAGCAACATCATTGAACGTGATACTCAAACCAATTTACAGTCGCAAAGCACTGCACGAAAAATTTGGACTCAAAGAATTCAGTCAAGGCAAATTAATTGGTCGTGACGGAGGAGGATTTCTATAATGGCTATTGAATACGCAAAAACCAGTCCGTACTATAATACAAACACACATGGATTTTTCTTAGACGTTACACAGTTTAGAAAAATTCCTAAAGATACCAGTGATGTTACATTTAAAATAAATCAGACCTATAAGCATAGACCAGATCTATTGGCCAATGACTTATATGGTGATTCAAGATTATGGTGGGTGTTTGCTCAACGTAATCCAAACACTATCAAAGATCCTGTGTTTGACTTTACTCCTGGAACAACTATTTTTATTCCTAAAAAAGACACAGTGTTTGCCGCATTGGGGTTATAATCAATGGCAACATTACCTCAAGGTGTAGTTCAAGATCCAGTAACT
>Ga0222715_10001131_pt1 | contig 26136 bp, 32 predicted proteins | sample C33_9DmetaG_FD_165056 | JGI IMG/M metagenome (GOLD analysis project Ga0222715, IMG submission 165056) | Estuarine water microbial communities from San Francisco Bay, California, United States - C33_9D | ecosystem: Environmental > Aquatic > Marine > Unclassified | place: USA: California...
AATCCTTTTGCTTGTGATGATCTGGAACAATTCTACCAAGTGTAATACTCAGTAACCCATCCTCAAAAGCAACTGATCTAACTTCCGTGTCGTCACTGAGAGTCCAGGCTCGTGTAAACGACCGTTGAGCCAGACCCTTGTGGAGATACTGCGTTTCCGTTTCTTTATCCTCTTTTTGACCCTCAACAAATAGTTTGCCATCTTGTGTGTAGACATTGACTTCTGCCTTCCTAAATCCTGCTAGAGCAAGTTCAAGTCGGGACTCTACATTACTGACCTGAACTAGATTGTATGGAGGATAGTTTGTCGTTGTTTCGTGAAGGTTAAACAGACGATCAAAGTATTCGTCCATACCAATGCTATTTTTATTTATTTTCTCCAACAGTTGATTCATGTTGGCAGCATTGTACTTCATGAGGTTAGTCATTATGGTAGCTCCTTTAAAAGCGAGTTTGTGTTGTGTGGACCCTTACGGCATCCACTACTAATTATACAACAAGCATAAAAAAACGGGGTGTTGAACCCCGTATCTTTTTATTCGGTTTTCTCCTGCCTCAAATATTCTTCATATGTAAGCCTTGTCAGTTCACATACAAGGCGAGGATTTTTAATGTGATATCCATCACCCAATCGAGCATCAATACTTTGAACTGCATGATAAAGCAGTTGATCGGTTAGCCATTCTGCGTAGTCTAGCGAATCGGGTTTCATAGTAACTCCTTTTTATATAATCGAGTTTACCTCAATATTATGGCATAAAAAAAGACCCCCGTCAAGGGATCTTCATATAGTAGCGTATATTCCGTATGTAGCGTGTCGCGCACGAAAGAGCGACTTACTATTTATGATTCTTCTTGGGTTTTTCCCTTCTTACCAATGTTATACTTCTGCTCAAGAATCCAGTCTGACTTATCCTTATACGCAAGAACCTTAATCTGATTCAGAGGAGCAATATCAACAACCAAGTCTTGATTGACGACAGTAATCAATCCCCAGTCAGCCAAAAGTCTTACAATACGATTTCTGCGCTGAACATCATTTACAGTAAGATTGGCATGTTTACCGTCAAGAGCAAACAGTTCTTTAAAATGGACAATATAGTATCTTCCTTGCTTATGTAGGATGTGGCAAGATTGATATAATTTCTTTTCTTTTCTAGAAGCAACTCCAATTCTAGTCAGAGTTTCACGAACTTTAAGAAAGTCATCGGGTTCATTAAGAAGTACCTCCACCATCTGGTTCTGAGACCATTCAACCGTAGGTTCTACCGTAGTAGTCATTTTGTTCCTCCAACGTCAAGTCGTTTTTTAATAAAGTTTATTTGTTCTTGTGTAAGAATTTTCAGAGCCTGAGATGCCTTCTCGTTACTATATCCATAGTATTGTTTGACACATTCTAAATCCTGGACTTTATCCTTACGGAGCCAAGGAGAGAATCTCTTCTTTTTCCTGAGACTATTTAGATAAAATGAATATTGCATATCTTTATCTAGGAAATGATACCTATTCATTTCATTAGTAAAGAGGATACAATCAAGATGTCCAGATAAACAGCGATTAATAATGTAAGGAGGATATTCCTTGGAGTTTTCTCTCAAATCTTCTTTAGTAAAGTTGATTGAGTTTAGCCAGTCTTTAAGTTCCATTAGCGAATAATTTGAATGTCATCATCTTCTGTCCAGAGTTCAACCTTCGTTCTGAACCTGTTTTCCTGTTTGAGTTTTTCATATCTCTTAGTTGCTTTCTTCTTCCACCAAGAAATAATATTCTCAAGATGAAACTTATCCCAATTAGGACCACGAAGAAGTTCATCTTGCTCACCAAGAATTACCTCACGGACATTTGAATATCCATATTCTGAGATGTAAAATCTCTTTTTCTGAGTGAGTCCAAATGCTACATTAATGACTTCATTAAACTCTTTCAGTTTGTCCTGATCATGGAGAGAGTTCTTGATGATAGAAATCATCTTGGTCTGCCTCTTCATTTTCTTAGAAGATGCCTTGTTGTCCGTCAGAGGCGTGTTGTTGTTTAGAAGGGTAAATCGGTCATGAAGGCGGTGAAAGACCTCATCATGGAGCAGAGGGAGAAACTTACTCTCTGTTAGACCCTTGTACCTCATGAAGGGTTTCAGGCCATCGTACTGTGAGGCATCCGTAGTAGACCCGTAGAGCGATGTTGTCTCAAAGAGAGCAATGTCCTTCTCAAAGACCTGATTGAGCGTCTCACGAGCGTAGTGAGAGCAGCATAGAAGTGCCAGCAATTTGCCACCAAGATAATTATATCCAAAAGGTTGTGAAGGAACAATCACAAATCCCATTGCAGCATGGCGATTGAAGATAGAAAGATTGGGTGCTTTGCCCAACCACAAATTTCTAGGTTTTGAATTAATTGTAGGAGAACCAAATCGAATGAAACCAAGAACCTTTTGAGTTTTCCTTTCAAATACCATCCAACGAAGTTCTCTACCAGGAATATTACTTTCGTTATTGTGAGAAGATACGGCCTTCAGAAGATTGCCATAATGCTCCTGAGGAACTGCTTGCTGAAAGCGAGTTCCAACAAATTTGATATCAAACTCCATCTCTTCTGGATGAATGTCTTCGTTGAAGAATTCGTCTTGAAGAGGAGTGAGTTGTGTTGTCTGAGCGATGACTTCTTTTTTCACATAGCGAAGATAATCCTCAATAGAGGAGAAGTTTTTAAAGTAATCAATAAATTCATTTGCTGCCCATACAGCATCATCCTCAGATACTATCATCACACAATCAGTTTCTTACTAGGAGTTTGAATTGTAGAAAACATTTGCTGATACTGATCAGCAATATCTTCTTGAGGTTCGTTTACATAAACAACATATTTTTTAGTTACCTCAACATCAATATTTTTTTCTTTCAAAAGTGGGGACCAAGGAGCAAATCCCATCTGTCCCTGTCCTGCAGGAATAGCAACAATAGGATTGCGAATAACAATAGTATCGGTAAGGTCGCCAACTAGGTCAGCAATTACATCTTCACCAGACCACATACGAATCAATTTTACATTCATTTTTTCAATTCCTCGGATAATAACATATTAACACTATTTGCCATAATTCGATACCCAGTACCGACATAGATTTGGCCAAAAACCACAGATACTGTGGCAATCCCCCAGAAAATATAATACCACTTCGATTTAACTTGATGCTGTTTTTCTTTTTTCATCGTAAGTAATAACAAAACGTTTTTCGGATCGACCAATAGAATCAACTACTATCTGATGTTGGATAGTTCCACCCAACAGTTTTGTAGCATCCCTAAGATTATTAAGGGCTACGATTTTGTCCGTCTGATCTTTTGTAATTTTAAAACTCATTTGAATTCACACTCCACCATTATCTCTGTAAGGCAGGCAAGCATATTTATTTCCTGATCTGCCACAAATGCCATTTGATACTGATACTTAGCCAAAGTAAGCACAGCAGCAGGAATACTATTCGGAACCAAGGAATCATAACAAGCATCATAAATGCGACGCAGAAGTACAGAAGTATCATTGTCCAGATTATTGACGACCCACTTACGTACTTCAGGAAAGTCTTTTTCTTTAAGTTTTTTAACCAATTCATTTACTTTTACATCACTGAAAGTTGCAAGAATGCCAGCATTGATTTCTCCTCCCGACGAATAGCGTTGACACTCATTAAGGACTCGTCGCCAATCGGGGAAATGCTTGTTAATAAGTTCGAGAAGGACTTTGTTGTCATGCTTGACACCTTCTGCTGATAGGATTTCTTGAAGGCGTCCATAAAAACCTGCAGCCAATTGTGCCTTTTCTTTCCCTTTGATTGAGAAGTCAACGACGGCACATCGGGAGTGGAGTGGTTCGATGATCTTGTTCTTGTAGTTACAGGTAAAGATGAACCTACAGTTGCCACTAAACTCCTCAGTAAACGCCCGTAAGAGGAGTTGTACGTCGTTTGTTGTGTTATCTGCCTCATCAATGATGATGACTTTGTGTTTAGCAGTCGCTGTAAGTGAGACGGTCGAAGCGAAGTTTTTCGCATTGTTTCGGACAGTATCGAGGAATCTACCCTCGTCGGATCCATTGATGACATAAACATCTACTCCCAATTCGTTACAAAGTGCTTTTGCTACTGTGGTTTTACCACATCCTGCGGGCCCAGCCAGAAGTAAATTAGGTACTTCACCTTTATGTAGGAAATCTTTAAATGTCTTTTTAGTTGCATCTGGGAGAATGCAATCTTCAATAGTTTTGGGTCGATACTTCTCAACCCACAAAAATTCATCGCGACTCATAATCAAATCCAATCAGGTTTTCGTTCTGGCATACGAAGATAATTATCAGCAACCCAGGGTTTGGATGCGATATACATCTTGTATGCGTCAAAAGTTGAGATACTAGTATCCAACTTATATTCATCTGGCATTGCTCTTGCGAAAGGAGTCACTTCATTAACTTTACCTTTTGGAAAAAGATAGTAAGCATCCACAAGTGTCTTGTAGCAAGAGTGAATCTTATCATACCTCAACATGTACTCATCGCACAAGTTTAAACCATGTTTGATAAGCCAATAGGCATTGTTAATACTTTCCATTGCCCACTTAGTACAAGGATGATTGCGGAATGCTCCTTTCTCAGTCTTGTATGGGGTGTTATCAGTTTTATAGAGGTGACCATATCCATGACCCCACTTATTTGATGCCACAATGGAGAGCATCTGACAGCACTCTAGAGGCATTTTAACAACATGTTTGTCTGGGAGGCAAATGGCACTCTCAGCAGGCCAAGGAGAAGTCGCAAAGATGTTCATTGTATAAAATTCATAATATAGTTAGCACCCCATTGTAAATGCTCTGGAGCAATCTCAGTGATGTGCTGTGACAAAACTTTTTGTGCTTCAATGATTCGTTCCTTACCAAGAACATTATACATGATGATTGAGATCCTCATGAACTCATCAAAGTCCTTTTCATTTGTTTTACCACTCAAGTACAATTCTCGAATGTATTCAAACATATCTCGGAAATCATCACCAAATACAATGGTTGTTTCACCTAGAGGAATTTTACCTCTTTTGATACATCCCATGCTGAACTTCATTGCCCTTCTAGTATCTTCAATTGGCAGGGCATAATCTGCTTGATCTCGGTAGGCATATTGAATGATGCCATTACTACATTCAATCACACGGAGAAGAGCAAGGTTATTTTTTTGCTCTTCGGTAAGTGCTTCAAATGTTTCTTTCCAGTTTTTCATCCAAAAGTAGAATCGGGTTCCAAAGCAATGTAGTATGTAAGATCATGATTCTTTGAAGTGAATCGCGACAGCAGTTTTTGAGAGACAACGACTTCATAAGTTCCAGGAAGAATCTTGATATTCTCAACCTTAAAGTTGAAACAAAACTCACTATCAGTTTCACCAACAACTTCTTCATGAGTGTTAGAAGTTTCGTTCTTCTTATCATGAACAACGAGTTTCACAACACCAGCTTCACCAATTACAGACAGATCTGGAACCTGATAAATTGCTGCTGCCTTCATCAAAGTTGCCAGTTGTTGTGTATCCAACTCAAAGCAAACATCTTCGGAAGGAAGTTTGATGGACTTCTCAGGAGGACTGACAATCACACTAGGATCAGCAAAGAAGAACTTATTGCGCTTTTTACCTTCACGAATAAGAAGATATTCATTGTTCTCAAAGTCAAGTTCGGGATTGACATAGAGAGTAGAAACTGCGTTGAGGAAAGTGTTCAAGTCATAGATACCAAAGTCTTTGGGAAACTCCTCAGGAACTTTTGCTTCTGCGAGAATGTTCTTCATCACAGAGATTGTGCGAATGCAATCGCCTTCCTTAATCAGGATAGATTGATTGATGGAAGAGAAGTTCTTGAGAACAGAAATAGTCTTATCAGAGAGTTTCATAATCAATAGGGATAGTTAGATGCGTTGGGCTTGTGGAGACCTGCGAAGTGGTAGAGAAGAATACAATAATGGATTGCCTTCAAAATGTCCATCTTTGATTTGCCATTCTTCTTTCCAAATCGGGAAAGATATTTAATAGCATTGGATCGGCAGAAAGCTTCACCATCACCAATACTTTCAATCAGGTCAAGAGTTTGAGTCTTTGAATCTTGAGAAGTGTAGTGAGAGCGATATGTTCCAGAAAGATAGTCACGGACATCTTTCATGGTCAAATCTTCTTCATACTTCCAGAATCCATTGTTAGAGGTAGATTCAAGATTCAGATCAATTTTATCGTTTTCGTTCATGTTCAATTTAAAAGTGTTTCCAGTGTCTGCTGTAAAAGAAATAGTGTCGCATCCACCACCATAAAAATCAAGTGGTACTTCTTGTGCCGCTTGTGGATAATCGTACCCATAAGGATTGCCAATAAACTCTACACCATCATCGTGCCAGAAGGCCTGATTAGGATTGTCTGGATGATACCTACCTTCAGCATCTCTACCTTCATAGTAAGGTTCTTTCTGGAAAGAAATGTGATCTTCTCCCATTCCACCAGGAATTCCACCACCAATCGTAGTAATAGAATCGTTGTCATTGGGCATGTTCAATTCCTCATAAAATAATAAAAAAGTTTGCTTTCATTCTATCAGCGATCATAAACAGTGTCAATGTTAGTTTGATCTTCAATAGGCATTTGGAAATCTGCGTCAACCTTATCATACAGTTCCATAAATGCTTGTTTGGTTTCATCATCAAAGCGATTCAAACAAACTTGAACTGCTTTGGCCTTATCATTGAAGATGCTGTATGCCTTGACAATGTGAACCAGGCGGCGAGTGCTGATTACTTCATCAATACCACCATCATAGAAGGTCTTGCGGATGATGTCTGCCCAGTCAGACAGACGCTTACAGAACTCAGAATCATCACACAGACCATTTAGAATCTTCTGTTCGGTTGCAGGAGCAGGATAAGACTGCTCAAAGGTCACAGGGAAACGCTCAAGGAATGCTTCGTTCAGAACATTAGTACCAATAAAGCGGCCGTCATCGCTACCCTTACCCTTAGTGTTAGCAGTAGCAATTACATTAAAACCAGCAGCAGGTTTGACCCAGCGACCAATCTTTTTCAGAAAGACACCCTTGCCTTCTAGAATGGACTGAAGGCAGAGGATCTTGTTAGATGCGAGGTCGATCTCATCAAGGAGAAGGATTGCTCCTCGCTCAAGTGCTTCGATGACGGGACCGTTATGCCATGCAGTGTTCCCATCAACAAGCCTAAAACCACCGATAAGGTCATCTTCATCAGTTTCAATCGTAATGTTTACACGAATCAATTCACGCCCAAGTTGAGAACATGCTTGCTCTACACTGAAAGTTTTACCGTTACCAGAGAGACCAGTAATAAAAGTAGGATAGAAAAGACGGGACTGAATAATCTTTTTAAGATCAGCAAAGTTACCAAACTTGACGAAGGTATCATCTTTTTCAGGAATAAGATTTTGCTCTACAGGAGGGACCACAGCAGGTGCTTTTACAGTTTGCTCAAACTGTTCCCGTGCTTCTTGAATGGACAGATTCCACTTACCACGACCAGTCTTAAAGTCATTGAGTTTATTGGTAACAGTCTGGTAGTTAGCACCATTCATAGCACACCAGGCACGAATGTCGGCGGCAGTCACAGACTCCCCATACACTGCTTGGAGAGAAGTGCGGATGTAGTCGGCGGAGAGGGTCATGAAGTCGTTTGTTTCAACTGAAGCTATTATATACGAAAAAGGGGGGCCATGGGGCCCCCATGGGTCACTTGTCAGATCGTCCATACTTGTATCGCATTGCTTGTAGCAGCCATGCCTGAGAAAGTGATTTTGGTCCGTTTTCAATAATATCTATTACTTTAGGATCCTTTTCAGATGATATAGCAATCTCTTTCCAATTCTCCTTATAAGTCATGCGATCAACTCCACAAACTCACCGAGAACTTTTTTATTTAGTTTTTTTGTGCGAAGGGACTTCATAAAAGCAGATTTGATTTGAGACTTAGTGGCACATTCATGAACTTCAAACTCAGTATCCTGAGAAAGTGCTGTTGCAGAAATTCCAAAGTATTTGTGATATCCACTCATATTAATAGATACACTCTTATCTTTTTTCCATTGCCTTTGAACTTTTTCAAACTCCTCAGAAACAAATCCACAATAACGACGAGCCCAAGAGTTAAAGTCGCGACCTTCAACAATGCGAATACCAATGAAACTAACTCCAGGAAAACAATCGCGAAGATTGTTAAGAAGCATATTTGTAAACTCATGCCACTCATAAGGAACCTTATAAGTTTTTCCCAATTTACGATCACGCAAATAGCAACGTTCATTCAATCGACCACGGCCAAGATATTCATCATCATAGCGAACAACATTTTTATGACGAGTCAAATGATTTGATTCTCCATCAGTAAGAATCACACAATTCACTTTTTCAAGAGCATGTTGTTTCTTAAACTGAGGGATAATCTGATGAAGTGAGATGATAGATTCATTCAGAGGTGTTCCAGAAAAACAAATACGAGGAGGTATCATATAAGTAACATACTTTTTGGCAGCCCAAGCGATTCTCCAAATGTTTTTCATTTGATTATCAAGTTCAGAAGTAGAAGTCTCTGAAGTAAAGAACTCCATCATAGAAAACTTGCTGTCAACTACAAGATTGTTTTCTTTTGCCTCATAGTGATTTTTGGGCGAAATCGCTTCACCATCCTCAGTGTATTCAACAACATTAAACTCCCCAGTAAAGGCATAGACACGGAAAGGAATGGAAACTTTCTTACAGAACCAAACAAGATTAAACAGTTGTTTGAGAGTGTCTTCAATCACATCAGTCATAGAACCAGACCAATCAAGAACAAAGATTAGTCCATGATTTTTGCCATCAGGGACGACATTCACTTTTTTGAAGAGATCTTCATTGTACTTGTATGTGTGGAGTTTAGTGCAATCCAACACACCAGTCCGACTCACAATAGATCGAGAATAAGCACTAGCAGATTTACGACATTCAAACTCCTTAACAAGATAGTTAACTTCTTTCTGAGCGGAATTTTTAAATTTATTGTACTCTAAATCCACTTGAACATATGGATTAATATCTTCGTTGTATTTTTTACGATCCTCCAATTGTTGGATGAAGAAATTATTGATATACTCAGAAACTTTCTTATTGCTATTAATAATGGTATCAAGATTCACCTTAGGAATATCAACATATTCATTAGACATAGCTTCTGCAGAAACAAGATTCTTCAACTTATCGCTAAGAATAGAATCAGTCTTCACATCAAGATCTTCAAGTTGATCACCATCATCAGATTCATCATCAAAATCATCACCAAAGCTATCAGGGATTCCTCCACTAAATCCACTCTCAGAAGATGATTCGTTAGGAGTTTCTTCCAAAGACTGTTCTTGCTGTTCCATATCACCGTCAGAAGAACCTTGATTCAATTGAGGTGTCTCAACATTCGCAACACTCTCTTTCTCATTCTCTTTCTTGGAGAACTCGTACATTGCTTTAGCTGCTTCCTGTGCTTCAAGGAAGGTTTCAGCATTAGCAACCATATCTACAATTTCCTGTTCCTCTGCGGTAAAGGAAACAGGAACAAAGGCACCAATCTTGAAGTAGATATTGACCCTATCAGCAAGACTCATCAGGTCAACATTTTCACCCTCAAGTTCAAAGAAGTCATCCCGATAAAAAGATTGATATCCACGATAGAAGGTTTTTGCCAAACCCATATACTTACGCTTCATCAACTTTTCAATGCGAGCATCCTCAGTCACATTGACATATTGTTTGGGAACACTGGGGTCAGGATCTTCATTTGGAGTAAACAAAGCATGTCCGACTTCGTGGCCAACCAGAAGATCATAAACACTATTATCTGCCTTGTCCCAGATAGGGAGAGTCAACACCCGACTATCAACATTGAAAGATGCTGTAGGGACTTGTTTATTTTCAATAACCAGATCTTCAGTAGCAAGCAGTTTTGCCAGTTGCCCCTTGATTTCTAGATTGACTCCCATTGCTGTTCCTTTCGTATGAGGCCATAATACGACGAAAGGTCGCCCTTTGGACGACCCATATGACGCTTTTTAAAGTGGCGCAGTGCTTCACGCCTGGCCCTCATTGCTTGCGGTTTAAGTTTTCTTTTCTGTTCTTTCTTGGAATGGTGTTTCCAGTTTGGGACTTGCATTGAGATACCTGTCTGATGCAGGGTCGGTGATTAATGTCATACCAGACTGCCTGAAATCTTCTGATATGTCAACTGGACGGCGGGTGGGTTTTGTCATGGGACAATACTAGAGAAACCTCTTACTTTCTCAAACTTCAAGACTTCTTCAAATCTATCTTCAAGACCAGTTTTGTGGGAAATAACAAAAACATTCGCATCTTGAATTACATAACGAATGATTTTGATAAATTCCTGAGTTCCAAATCCATCTAGAGAGCTGTCAAATACTTCGTCCATAATGAGAAGATTGGTATTGACAGAGTTTTTCATTCTAGCAACTTCACGCCAAGTAAACAGGAGTGCTAGGTCAATTCTCATCTTTTCACCTTCACTAAATGAAGCGTAAGAAAATGTATCATGGATTGGTGACTGGACGGTTTCGTTAAATTCCTCATCAAGAGTAAAGTTAATATAGAAGTCCATCATCTGAAGATAACGGTTAACTTGCTGATTTATCAGCGGCAAGTACTTCTTGATAATTTTTGATTTAACTCCACCGTCCTTAAGTAAACTATACGAAAAATCGTAATAGTTGATAGTGTCTTTTTTAGAAGCGAGCTCGTCGTATGTGGTTTTTAAGTTTTCTTTGAAGGATTCTAACTTCTCATGTTCAGAATTTCGGTTTGCAAGGTTCTCGGTAAGAACTTGAATTTCATGTTCAAGATTTCGGATTTGTTTTTGTAATCCGTTAATCCGAATATTGTTTTGAGAAATATCATTAGTTAGCTTTGAGATCTCCTTCGATAGAGCAGTGAATTGACGCTCTCGTTCCTCTTCTACTTTAATTGCCTCCTCCAGTTCTTTATAACCAGATTGCAACTCCTTTGCCTTAGATTGAGCGTCTGTAATTCTATTTATTCTGAAGGTCTCTTCGATGGACTGAGTGCATGTTGGGCAAACCGTATTCTCAGTGAAGAACTTGTGTTCTTTGGTAATCGTAGATACCTTATGAGAAATCTTACCTTTTAATTGTCCAAGTTTCTTAAGCTTTTCTGCATACCCAATTAGTTTATCCTGTTCCCTGATATGTTCTTGCAGAGGTTCTTCTGTAGAAGAATTTTCATTCATCAAATGACCAATTTCTTCAGTCAAAGACATGATAGAAACATTTTTGTCATCAATGTTTTTCTTTCCACGATTCTCAAGTTCTTCGATGAATTCTTTTTGCATTTCAACCTTATCTTTTAAGGTTTCTTTCTTCAACTCCAAAACTTTCAAATCTTCTTTTAAGGTACGAATTTTTTCTTTGATTACGATACCCATAGAAGAGAAAATCTTAATATCCAAAAGATCTTCAATCACTTCTCTACGGTTTTGGCTAGAGAGTTGCATGAACGGAACGAAGGTGCTGCTACCCAAAATCACAATTTGAGTAAAAGATTTGTAGTTCATCTTGAGCACATTTTTCTCAAGCCACTTTTGTTGATCAAGTGAAGCTGCGTCTTGATCTAAAAGACTGTCTCCACGATAAATTTCAAATATATTTGGTTTAATTCCCCTAACAACTTTCCAATTGACATTATTGACACTGAACTCAACTTCTACCTTACAGTCCTTTTCATTAACCGAATTAGGTAGTTGAGGTTTATTAATTTTACGAAACGGTTTTCCATACAAAGAAAACGTAAGAGCATCAAGAACAGTACTCTTACCCGCACCATTTGATCCAATAATCAGAGTTGTTGAATTTTTTTCAAAATCAATCTCAGTGTATTGGTTTCCGGTTGAAAGAAAATTTTTCCAACGAATTTTATGAAACGTAATCATTAGTGCTAGGAGGAATCACAATATCATTTGGGGTGATGATAGTATAGCGATATCCGTGGATTTCGCAAGTCTTAATCATCAAATCATCATCAATCTCGATGACATGCATTTCTGGAGAATCATTTTCTTCCAGCATCATAGCATATCTCATCGCATCATCTTCTTCTTCAAAGATATAGAGTATATCTTCTTCATGTTCATTTTTTACCGAATAAGCACCTTCGGTCTCTTTACCTAAGACTGTAAGTATGTACATCAGACCATTTCACATGCCTCTTGGTAGATCTCATTTACCATTTGTTTAATGATAGATTTATCAAGAGAAACTTCTGCCTCCTGAATATATCTATTCAGGATAGAAAGTGTATCTTCAGACTCAAAGGCTTCAGAATCAGACTCTTTAAACCAACCGCCAAAATCATAATTTTCAATAATTTTTAGATCCGCAATACCAGAACTATAAAGTTTGTCAATGAATTTTTCAAACTTTTTGGTGTCTGATTTTTTACGAACTACAACTTTTACAATTTTGTTTTCATACTCTCTAGTATCAAAAGTTTGGTAATTACTATCTTCATAATAAATGTTATAAAACATTCTATATGGATTATTTACAGGACAATGCTCCAGAGTTTTTGTATCAAAGATTGTAAATCCTCTTTGATCCTCAACATCCGTCCAGTAAAGTTCGTATGGATTTCCCAAATAGTAAACTATTCCGTTATTCGATCTAGTGTGATAGTGGCCGCTGAAGACCTTGGAGAACTTTGAATATAACTCGCTATCATGACCATGCTCCATGACGATTTGTCGATTAACTCTAAATCCCTGGAGCTCAAGGTGCCCCATCGCAACCTTGCAAGAAGTCTTTTCGATAATTTGATAAGTTTCTTTTTCATTTTCCTGATTCACCCATGGAATAAAAAGTATGTCAAGATTTCCAACTTTTACTTCGGTTGGTTTAGAGTATACAGTTACATTACCATATTCTCTTAGCAGAAGATCTGCGGCATTTACATCATTGGTGTTCTTATAGTAGGCAGTATGATTTCCAATGATAGTATGGACATGAATGCCCATTTCTTTTAAACGATCATAATAGTGATCTTTAGCCCATGCCAAGGCTGAAAAATCAATTCCTTTACGACTATCAAAGGTATCTCCCATGTCAATAACTTGGGTGATACCTTCCTTTTCCAAAGTAGGAAAAAATACGTCGTTATAGAACTTCAAAAAATAATCGTGAAATAATTTAGAATTTTTACGGGCACCGAAGTGTTGGTCCGTAATGATAGCAACTTTCATCCGTAACGCAATTTAGAATGCACAGCATCTTTGATGCTATTATAGTCGGAATAGTTGTTGCCGTCAATGGTGTTGTTGTCATCAAACACTTGATCGAAGCCAGTTCTCTCCAGAATTTTGTTCTTGATTTCCAGTTGCTTCTTCTCTTTCTGAATGCGTCTCAGGAATGCGTAGTGAATAATCTGAGTGAAATAAGCAAATGGGTTTTGAGACTTTGCTGGATCGAAGTTATGAACATATTGAACACAATTTTCGATACCGTCACAAATCATATCGTCCTTGAACATGTAGTTCACAAAGTTTGGTTTAAACGATAAGTGTGTGGCAATCTTCAGGAAACATTCTCCCAAGTAATTTGAGATGGTTGGTTTTCCTTCCCAACGCTTTGCTCTCTCTTCCTTGGGTTGTTCTTTTAAATCCTTACCAAACTTCTTTAAATATGATGCTTCAACTTTAGTACGATATACGATTAAAGCTTCCAATAGTTCTTTATTGTTTACATAGTGTTCTGACCTTTTTCTTTTGGTCATGGCATTAATAATCATAAGTTTATATGTCCTACTATGTAGACATTATATCATTTTTTCAAATACTTGACAACACTACAAAATCCCTGTAGACTATGCCTTGTCAAGGTTGATAGAAAAGCTTTAGCCTTTATTAAATATCTTCTCTAAGACTTCTTTAGCATCAGCAACAGAAGATATATAACCCATTTCTCTTTGACTGAGTTTGTATCTATTCGACTCGTCACTATTTTCAGATTGTCTTACATAATTTTGATACATCAATATCATTTCTACATCAGAAGATTCCGAAAGAGTCAACACATCGTCTATGTTGATAATAAACATATCATCAGTTGTTGTTTTTAACCATGGTTCTATCTTATATCCCATGATGTCTCCACTTCTGCCTTTAATTTCAACAATATGAATTGGATTAGAAACCAATAATAATGTTTTTTCTTCTTCTTCAGTAGCGGCTACTTTTGCGAATATTTCTTCACCACTTTTAAATTTTATTGTTGCGTAAAAATCATCTTCTATCATTTTCCTTTTAGTTGTATGGTGATTATGTCATAATTAAAATTTTCTTCATTGTAAATTTTAATTCTCTCTATAAAATGATTTAAAGTATAGTTTCGTCTTGACTTAGTAGAACAATCATCAGCGATGTCATAGAGCATGGCTTTATTTTTATTCCTTCCTTTTCTAAGTACTCTTCCAATAGATTGAAGATTTCTAACTCTGGACTTGCTTGGTGAGGCAAAGATAACGTTATGGAGATTTTTAATATTAATACCTGTAGAAAAAGTTCCATAAGAGGCAACAATGATTGCGTTGTTTTCTCGCTCTGTAATTTCTCTTACTTGTTCTCTTTCCTCTGTATCAACTCCACCGTGGACAAAAAATACTTTTCGGTCATCTTCCTTAGAATTATTTATCTTTTCATAAAGAACTGCTCCATGAGCTTCCACTCTACTGAAAAGAACAAGAGTATTCCCTTTTAGGTCAATAGCAAGTTTTGAGATAAAATTGTTTCTCTGATCATGACCAATCAGATACTGAATCTCATCTTCAAATACTTCAAACTTTTGTGGTGGATGTTTAAGTAAAAGACAAGTGATATCTAATTTGGAAAGATATCCCTTTTCTTGGAGTTCTTTTGTTCTAACAATTTTGTATGATGGGCCAAACAATCCCTCTAACACCCATTTATGAGTCTGTGTTCCGTCTAAAGTACCTGTGAATCCAATCCTGTGTTTTGCCGTATGTAACTTGGTCATAATCTGAATCAGAGATTTTGACTTAAATAGATGAGCCTCATCTCCAATTACAACATCAAATCTTTCAAACCAAGAACGATCTAACTTATAGATAGATTGCCAAGTTGTAATAACTACGTTTTTATCAGTGTCCTTTTCCTTTCCAGAATAAATTTTGTGACAATATGAATCAGTATTCCAACCATAGTCCTGAAAATCCTTATACATCTGCTCTACAAGAGATGTCGTGGGAACAACTAGTAGAATATTTTTGCCTGTATCCACATAATAACGCGAGAGGGCGTAAATCATCAGACTTTTACCTGACCCAGTGGGCGATATCAGTAACCTTCTATTATGCTTTAGAGCATCGTATACTCCCTCAATTTGGTATTCTCTAGGTTCATGTACCGAAATTGAACGAATATAATCCTTAACACCATCCTTTGAAATCATTTCATTGACTTCAAAAGGTTGGCCAAAAAACTTGTTATTTTCAAATTTGTAAGTGTATCCGTAATTCTTACAAAAAGATACAACCTTGTCTAATAAACCAACATAAATTTGTTTGGAACGCATGTCAAAGAGATGAATCTCTCCGTTCCAATTTCTACCACGATACTGTGGCATAAACTTTGCATTAGGAACCTCAAACTTAAAGTGATCTCTAAGTTCATATTCGATATGAGGTTCAGTATTAATCTTTAAAAATACTTCGTTTGATTTTGATATAACAAGATTGGCTGTCGTATCAATCACATAGATCCATTCATCTAGAGATATTTAGTACATGTCTCTAAACTTAAAATCTAAAATGCATTTATATAATTCACTCTTTAAATAATTTAAATGATCTTGCTCTTGAGGATGTCTTGAAGGAGAACCTTCCCAAGTTTCAATTCTTCTACAAACACAATGGTAAAGAAGATGAATGTCTTCTATTTGTAAGTCTAATTGAAATGAGGAAAGATCTTCGTCCATTAGCCTAGTCCCGAGTTGAATCTCATAAACTCAATAGCATTTTTAATTTGATATGTTCGGTTTGTAATTTGTTTCAGAATGCTTTCGATATAAACCAACATAGTATCATAATAATCAATCTTCAAACAAACCGTAGAAAGTTTTTCATCGGCATCAAGATACTTTTGCATCGTATCTTTATCTCTAATTTTTTTTGGAAATGGATTCTCTACATAAACATCAGGATCTGCTTTTCCAGAAAAGTATTCGTAACGTTCATGTCTAATATTTTTTCTCTGCTGTTCTGCTTTCTTTCTTAAAAGAAATACAGTATTGTACATTTCAAAGTACTTTGCATGGAGAGTAGGAATTTTTGTAGACTCTGTGTGAAGATTGTCCATGTCAATCTTAGAGTCTTTTTCCCACATCTCCTGAAGTGTATCAAGATCGATCATAAAGGAGTTCCAGTCAAATCGGTTATTTCATAGTAAGTATACTTGAAAGAAGCCTCTGCTGTAAAGTATTCAATATCAGTATCAGTAGCATCAAAACTTAAAGTTGTCAATGAATATGGAAATAAACCCTGAAACTTAATAAAGAAATTTGAAACAAGACTACTATTCAAGATTGACATTGTTCCATCGGAAAAGATGTTATCAAGTTTCCTACTTTTCAAATCCATTCCACGACTTCCTGTTTTTTGGAGATCGTAAATTTGATCAAGTTTTTCTGGATAACCCAATCCTCTCATCCAGTTTTGAATTTCCATATAGTTTTTGAGATTTTCATCAACCAGAAATCTGATTGTCAAATCACCAAATACTAACTTATCTCCAGGGCGATCAATATCTTTCAGATATGATGGTTGTACAGCAACTCCAAGATCCAATGATGGAATATTTGCCGAATTGCAAAAAAACGCAACTCCAGGACTTTTATCTAGTGTGAATTTAAAACCAGTAGGAGCTAAAAAGTTCCTATTTTCAATTGGGTTAAAATCAGACATCGTTTTTTAAATATTTAGATAAAAAAAGGGACCCTTTCGGGTCCCCAAGTTAACTCTTGTGAGTATGGATCACATGAGGTTCTTAACAGCAACGCGACGATAGTAGCGGTTGCGGTTGACAAGCAGAGCGCCTGCGTCAACATTAGTACCAGCTGCGAATGGGTTAGCGACCATGCCGTAGCGGGTCTTAAAGCCGATCTTGGGCTGGAAGTTGTTCTCACCAACGGCACGAACCATTTGGAGAGGAACATATGGGCAATAGAACAGACCTGCGTCGTAAGGGGAAGAACCCTTATAACCGACAACATAGTACTGGTTGCCTGGTGTTGTGTTAGAAGCAGTCAGGTTAGCAGCATAAGGATCGATATAAACACGATACTTACCTTGCAGAACACCAGCGAAGGTGTTACCACTGTCATCAACGTTCAGGTTAGCGTTGAGTGCAGGGGTGTAGTCAAGAACACCAGCCATGGTCAGTGCTGAAGCAACGTCAGCAGAGCACAGGATGATGTTGCCCTTTCCTCTACGAGTTCTTTGTGCGATTGCGTTAGCATCACGCTCAATTTGGAACAGGAGACCCTTGAACTTCTCAACAGACCAACGACCGTTGGAGTCGATGTCGAGGTCGAAGATACCAGCGTTAGCGACGTTCTGAACAGCGCCTTGCTCAGCAGTCTTATAGATGGTTCTGATGACTTCACGGTTGATCTCAGCCAGAATCTCAGTTGAGAGAATGTTGGCGAGTTCTGCCTCAGCATTGAGGCCGTGGATTGCCTTCAGGTCCTGAGCAAGCTCAAGGCTGTATTCTGCCTTCAGTGCGCGTGACTTGGCGGTAACGGTGACTTTCTCGATCGAGAATGCCATCTGGTTGAAGGCATCGTTGCCGGTGCCGTCGAGTGCTTCAGCATCGCCAGTTACCATACCCTGACCAACATTATAGTCGGTGGAGGTAGCGGAACCAACAGGGTTCAGAACAGAAGGGTTGGTGCCATTCTGTGAAGTAGTACCCATACCAGCATGAACTGCAGTCATGCCAGAGGTCTCATCGAAGCCGTAATCCTGACCAGAGAAGGAAGAATCTGCTTCGTTGTAGAATGCTTCAGATCTTGCGCCTTCCTTGTAGTACTGGGAGCGCATCGCGAAGATGAGTCCAGTAGGACCGCTCATAGGCTGAACACCAGCCAGATCATAAGCGATCAGGTTAGGCATGGAGCGTCTGATCAGGGAGATCAGAACGGGGTCGAAACCAGCGGTTGGTGATGCTGAATCAGCACCGAAACCGCCGCTTGCGCCAGCAGCGTTGCCGACGTTCAGAGGAGCTTCTGCCAGCATTCCACTAGTGGAGAATGCGTTTTGCTCTCTGAGGAATTTTTCTTGGTTTTCGAGCAGGACAGCGGTGACAGCTCTACGATGAGAATCTTTGATCTCACCAGCAGCCTCAGAATTGAGGAGAGGTGCCCACTTTTCCTGCAGATGCTCGGAATGGAACATTTGCTTTTTACCTTTTGTGGATGTTTACGTTTGAATTAATATTAAATTCAGGATTTGCTAAAAGAACCTAAGGTTCTCATGTATGCAGCCATGGATGGTGAGTATGACTCATGTCCTGACTCCACACCCTCAGAGAGGGTCTCAGTCTTATTAGCGGTTGAAGTTGCTTTTTTCTCGGAGAAATATGACTCCTTCAGCATCTCCAGCTTTTCACGATACTTTGTTTCACTTTCAAACTCAACACTTTCGGCAAGTGAGGCGAGCTTCTCTTTCTGGGTCTCTGCGAGACCTTCTGAGACCTGATCAAGGATTCCATCAGCAACCGACTCTGCGAGACGCTTGTTAAGGGAAACGTTCTTCTCAATCTGCTCGTTGAGTTTTGTCTCCATGTCATCAAGTTTTTCTACCATGCTCTCAAGCACATCATATTTATCTTCAGGGATTGATACATAATGTTCTTCAAAAAGACCCTTCATTCCTTCAAGGAATGATTCGGTCATCTCGGTCTTCAGACCGTTATCAATTGCGAGTGCGTTTTCTTCAAACCACTCGTCAGCAACATACTCCAGATAGGAATCAACACGCTCAGCGAGTTGCTCCTTCAGGGTTGCGAACTCCTCAGCGATCTTTTCTTGCTCTTCAGCAATCTGAGCGTTGAGTTGCTCTTCCATTTCAACTCTGATAGCTGCTACTTTAGCACTGATAGCAGTTTCAAAGATGGTTTTTGCTTTTTCTTGGAATTCTTCGGAGAGTTCCTCACCTTGAAGAAGAGCATTTACATCTTCTTCAATATCATATTCGGCAACTACTTCTACTTCCTCTTCAGCAATCTCTTCTTCAACAACTTCCTCTTCAGTAGTCTCTTCTTCAGAAACTACTTCTTCATCAGAAAGATCTTCTTCTTCCTTAACGCCCTTCATTGCTTCAGCAGGCTTAGCACCCTTATTAACGACATCCTTAACTTGCTTAAGGCTGCCACCTGGGGTATTCAGTTTTGCTGAATCATCGTCGGACTTATAGTTGTCGGGGGTTGGACCGCCGAGATCCTCAACACTTGCGAGTTGAGAACCATCGTTTTGAAGCGTTGGCATAGGATCTGCTGCCTTTGCTCCAGCATTAACAGCAGTCTTGGATTGCTTAGTGCCTACTTCCATTTCTTGTAATTCTTTGCCACTAGACATTTGAACTCTCCGGATTTTACCTGTTTTTAAAACTATATTTATTTATTAAATTAAAGATTTGAAAGAAAGTCGTTGAATAAGTTCAACTTATGCTCTTCCAACATTTTTTGATCAACTAAAGTGTTGATTCTGCGTTTGGTTTGTTCAGCATACTTCTCACGAAGAATACCTCCTTCCCAAACCCACTCTTTTCCTTCCATAATTCCCTGAACAAAAGCATCAGGTGCAGAAGGATCGGCAACAATATCAGCAGCAGTTGCTAACATGAAATCTTCACCGACTTCTTGATATCCTTCTCTAGTCTGACGAAGTGAGCCAATACCTCTAGAAGAAACGCCGAGACAAACTCCCTCTTTCAAAAGAGATTCTGCAATCTTACCCATTGGGGTTGAGAGAATTTGTGCTTTACCGATAAAGTCATTTCCCTTTTGCTCAAGAGAAACGATTTTATGAGAAACGCGGTCGAGATTAATAGTTGGGCCATCTGGATGACCCAGTTCTCCTAAAGCACGACCTTTAGAAATGTGGTCATCAGTATATCTTTTGACCTCACGCTCCATTACGGAACGACGGTAAACTCTACCGTTGCGGTTCTTTTGTTCGGTTTGAAGAAAAGGTCCCTGGATATAAAGAGTTTTTTTACCGTTCTTTTCTTCGGTAATAACTTCTACCTTTTCGATTTCTTCTCTGATAAGTTTCATCAGGATACTCCGCTAGTTTGAACTTGTTGTAAATAAAGTTTGCCCGATCCGGTTCCCAAGGCAGAAACCTTAAAGACACCTCTAAGTTCGGCATAAGTACCAAGTCCATCTCTGGTTTGATCTGGAACGCCAGATGATGAATCATTATTTACAATAATTCTTGTTCCAAAATATCCATTAACACCCGCTGTGTTATTGACACTCAGAACAATTTTATTTGAGAAGTTAAAACCACTTTGACCAGTTACAGTTAAAGAAACAGCATCTCCAACTGCAAATGGTGAACCAGTTCCTTCAGGAAAATCGAGTGTTGTTGTAGCACCAGTAGTGATTCCAACGACTCTTTGTGCCGATGGTCTGTGAACACTAATGACCTCAGGACTTCCCTGAGCTACATAAAAGTTTTCTGGAGTCGCGGTTGGATTTGTACCAACAGCAACATGTGCATCGGCATCAACAGCAACAACTCTAAGATAAGCACTTTGATGAGTGAAAACCGTAGAAGATGTGGCTGAAGTTGATGTTGTTATAGATGTGCAAATACCAACCGGATTTAAAGCCATTATTCTTTACAATTCATTTAATAGTTATTTATTATTCTTCTTCTTCCGAAGATTCATCTTCCAGTTCAATTTCGTTTCCGAACATAGCATTTGCTGCTACTGGACGATAAGCATCGACTCTTTCTGCAGATTTTGCAAATAAGAGTTCTTTAATTTTGTCGCTGATTTCCGATGGGGATTCATCAGTCGCGATCATATCCAAAAGTTCTTCCATTTAATTAATCTAAGATATAACTAGTGGTATTTATATCTCCCCACCACCGGGGATTTCTGGAGCCTGAGTAGCAGATCCATCAATTTCAGGTTCCATTTGAGGTTGACCCAAATCCATAGTAGCTGCTGAATCTAAAGGTGCTCCAGTTTCTGGATCGATAGGTGCATTTGGATCGGGAATAATACCTGCCTTTATTTCCTTTTCGATGAGTTTATCCTGTTCAATAATCTCTTCATCAGTTTGACGCAGAATCTTACGACGAACATAATCCTGAGAATAATACTTGCCGATGTATGGTTCTGCTGCCTGAAGGTTATTAAGTCTTTCGTTGAGAAGTTCTGATTCCTTCAGTTCAGAGAAATGATTATCATAAAGGAAGTCATATTGAATATGCTCACTCATGATCTCCCAATCTTCTGGAGTAACAATATTCTTAAGAAGAAGTTGAGTTCTCAGCATGTCATTAAACATGTTGGAGAATCTCTTTCTCAAACGACCAACAAACTTAGTAAACTTCAGTTCGTCTCTCAGGATTTCAGAAGATCTCCCCAGGTTAAACCCACCTTCTCCATCCATTCTTGAGGGTGGAACATTAAGGGATCTGTACAATTTCTTCTTAAAGTATTCAATATCAGTGATTTCTCCAAGGTTTTGGCCGCCTGGCAGAGTTGAGATTTCTGTTCCCCTTCCGCCTTCTCTGCGAGGCAACCAAAAATCTTCAAGCATTGACATGAATTTTTTGTCATCGCGGATTTCTCCTGTGCTAGCATCGTAAACTTGTTTATTACGATAACGCATCATAACATCACGCAGATATTGTTCTGCCTTGACCTTAGGTAAATTACCAACATCAATGTAGAAAATTCTACGCTCAGGTGCGCGTGATAAACGGTAAATAACCAAAGAATCCTCAATCATTCTTAATTGATTGAGAGACTTGATTGCTTTGTGAAGATATGAAAGAGTGCTGCCCTTATTTCTATCTACAAGGCCTGAAGTACAATAAGTGATGGAATCTTTTGACATTTTGATTCCTTTTTGTCCACCAGTCATTGAGCTTGGATTACCTGCAGGGTAAACGCTCTTTGGATTGTAAACAAAATATTCTTCAATCTCTGGGAATTCGTACTCCAGAGGATTGTCAGAATTCATGTTTGCGAGACGAAGTTTATCAGTCTCTTTCATTTTTTGCTGCCTTACATAACGCATTTTCATTGCGTCAATATAACGGAGCTCTTGAATTCCTTCGTGTGGGTTCTTTAAATCGATGACTTTATGATAATAAAGTCTTCCATCAATATACCAGTTACGGTAAATTTCATGTGCTTTCTTATCAAAATCTAATAAATCTAAAATATGTTTAAATTCTTGACGAATTTTTTTCTTAATACCATCACTTGCATTGAGGTTTGATAACTCAATTTCTACTGGAGAATCATTAGTATCCGAAACAACAGCCTCGTTTACAATATCTTCAATAGCACTATCGCACTCTGGGTGAAGTGCCATTTCGCGATACCTTTTAATGAGATCAAACTCTGTGCGGTATACGCCTTCAATGTCTACATATGAACCAAAAAAACCACTACTCAAGTAATGGTCAACCCCGTCCTCATTATTAGGAGGAACGGGGGAAACCGTACTTGGAGATAGTGGTTCATTGTCCTCAATAGAGAACCCAAATAATTTTGACGACATTATTACTTGCTGAACTAATCTCTATTATTTATTAGATCAGTTTTCGCCCGTAATTGGTGACCAATACTGTACTTGGAATTCTACAGTGAATTCTTCAATGGTGTCAGCAGAATCATACGAAAGATCGATAGCAGAAACATTAGTTGGGAAAATGCTATAGAACTTATACTGTTTAGCAACTTCCATACCAGCACCCTCAACATTATTAAGTGCTGAAGCTGCTCTGGTGAACTGCTTGACGACAGCATCAACTTGGTAATCTGCTGGGTCAGTAGCACCAGATCCATCAGCATATTGACCGATGGTTTGCATCCAGTTTTCCATCGCAGTACGAATTCTGAAGTCCGTATCGTTGATAACGGTAACGGTCCAGGTATCGAATGTGCGATCTCCAGCTACCTTAAAGACTCTTCCTCTAAAAGGAACATCGATTGATGCGATGTTAGATGCTGGAAGTTGTGCTGCCTTGCAGAGAATTGAAAAATTATCTGCGTCATAACCAGCAGCTCCTGCTCCAGGAAATTCGCCTGTTAAAACAACCTCAAATAGATTGGGGCGGGCACCGCCCCCAATGAGTGTTGATTTGAAGTCCTGAATTGTGTGTGCCATTTTTAATTCCTCCTTTTGTTATTTATTGTGTAGGTGGATCAAACGCGACCAGCGACTTCTTCAAAACTGATGCCAGTTCTCGTTGCGACGAACGTGAGAGTGACATAGTTGATTGATTTCGTTGGCTTCAAGTAGATGTCTGCCCTGAATTCATTGTTATCAATAACATCAGGAGTGTTATTTGTGGAATCACAAACAACCAGGAATCCGTAGAGTCCTCTCTTCGCCTGAACATCGCGGAGATAAGGTTCAACAATGTTCTTGAAGTTTGCTCTCGTTAACTCATCATTGAGTTCAAAGAGTTGTGCTTGTGCTGCTCTTTCAAGTGCTTGCTCAACAGTGAGGAACAGGCGACGAACATTGATTCTATCAAACGCGGATGCGTATCCAAGTGCAGTTTTATCACCGAAGAGAAGTGTTCCAACTCCAGGTTGAGTGACAACTGGGTTGATTCTTGCCTGATACAGACGATCTCTTTCTGCCTTGCTTGGGTTGTAAGCAAGTTTGACTGCGTTATTGATGATTCCTCTCTGCTGTCCAGCAGGTGAGAACCAAGGATAAGCAACAATTCCAGTTCTTGTCATCAATCCAGCAACGTCTGCGTTGGTTGGAATATAGCGGAACTTGTTATTGAAGCGATCATAAGTGTACTTATAACCACTATCAAATACACCGTAAGAAGAACTCGAAATGGAACTAAAGTAGTTGACCAGATTAGTGGTTTGAGTTGTTGTATTGGTTAATCCAATCAGATTAGCTCTGTGTGGACCAATTGCGGCAACACAATCCTTTCTTTCTTCCGCGAGAGAGATCAGGTAGTTTGCTTTTGCCTGAGAATCAAACTCGTTAGTAAGACCAGGACCCATGATGAGATAGTCAACTTCTACTTCATCTTTATTGGAGAATTTGCCATAAGATGTAATGAGGTTACCCAGAGTTGCTGTCATTCCTCCATTTGCGGAGTAATCTTTACCAGCACCGAGAGTGTATGAAACATTTCCGATTGCGGAATATGTTACCTCTTGGGAATCTTGTCCCCAGAGACCTTGACTTGTTGTTACAGCAGTAAAGTTTGCTGAGAATCCAGTAGCTACTGGTACAGTACCGTGATAAGCATCATTGGCAGAAGAAGGATTGCCTCCAGCGTAAACATACTCGGAGAAGTCTGCGATGTATCCTTCGTACCAGATCTTCTGTGGAGAATTGACATTGGAGATAGCATCCTTAGCCTTGGAAAGACTTACATGCTTCTCAAGAAGCGATCCTTGAGTTCCAGTCAGAGTTCCGAGATCATCTACAACGACTACGTGGAGAGCATCACCTTCACCGTTTCTATTGGTGGTATATACATTAGAAACTGGTTTTGGTGCGATTGACTTCCAATAGATTGTTGTATTGGTGAGTCCAAGAGTTTGCTGATCATACCAATCAACTGCAGTAGCAGGAGATGTTCCAGCACCAGCACCATATGCTCCAGTATTGATACCAGAGTTGTTTACAAAATAAACGGTATCTGAGGTGTCGAAGGATTGAACTGCGTTTCCTTCTGCGTAATCGATCTTAGTTTCGGTTCCAGCAGCAGAAACTCTAGAAACAACTTTAACATCAATAGTTGATACGCTATTGGTTGAATCAGTTGAAACACCAGTGATGATACCCTTCAGGTAACCATCAAAAGCAGAAGTTGTTCCAGAACCGGCAATGACTTGACCTACCAGAGAAGCGGTGACTCCATAACCGATGATAGCACCAGCATTATTGAGGTCCGTTGTAGTAATTCCCAGAGTCTGGTCTGCTTTGTCATCAATGACACAAACTTTCAGAGAGTTTGCCCAACTTCCTGGATTCTTAGCAGCCCAAGTATAATTGGTGTCCTCTCCGTCTGCGTGGTTCTCCAGATAATCGTCGTAGTTTTCGATTAAAAGTGATGTGGTTGAACCAATTCCAACGCCAGCATTTGCGTTGTTTAAGGTAGCACCACTAGTTCTTACGACCTTAAGAACTCCACCATATGAGAGGAATGAGGATGCGCTCATCCAGTACTCATATTGAGCATCGGTGGAAAGAGGTTTGCCAAAAGTATTGATTAACTCTTGCTCAGTTGTAATATCAATAGGCTCATTGACGGGTCCAATAGAAAAAGGACCAGCAATTGCACCAATATTATCTAAAACATTATCAGCTCTTCCTACTGTTAAGTCAACTTCCCTGACTAATACACCAGGAGATAATTGAGGAGTCGCCATGTTTTTCTCCGTGTTAAATCTCAGTTTATCTGAAAATATTTATTAAAAACTGAGTTTTCACGGGGGAAATTGAGCGTGAACTACCAATCGGGATATTCCCACCTATCAAAAACCGTGTTTGTCATTCTACTAATAACTATTCTCTTTATAGTACACTCTTTACATTCATATGAAAATGATGATGCTACTGGGCCTCTATCCTTTCTTGTTCTATAAAAACTATCCACAAGATTTTTTATTTCGCCACAAACTCTACACTTTCTATCCGATAATAATAGATGTCCTAAACTTACCTGATCATCTATATCATCAATCATCACATATACTCCCACATATATGATCTATCACCATACTCATCAGTAAACCATCTGT
>Ga0222715_10001136_pt1 | contig 26084 bp, 34 predicted proteins | sample C33_9DmetaG_FD_165056 | JGI IMG/M metagenome (GOLD analysis project Ga0222715, IMG submission 165056) | Estuarine water microbial communities from San Francisco Bay, California, United States - C33_9D | ecosystem: Environmental > Aquatic > Marine > Unclassified | place: USA: California...
CAACCCCAACCCCAACCCCAACCCCAACCAACCGAGCGTCGGGGTTGGTTTGGTGGATTCTTTGGGGGAAGGAGTAAGAAACCCAACAAGCCCAACGTCCCCAACAAGCCCAATGGACCCAACAAGCCCAATGGATCCAACAAGCCCAACGTCCCCAACAAACCGGTCAATAACAAGCCCAATGGATCCAACAAGCCCAATGGATCCAACAAACCGGTCAATAACAAGCCCAATGGATCCAACAAGCCCAAACCCGTTGAACGTCGGGGGTGGTTCGGTGGATTCTTTGGGGGAGGGGGTAAAAAACCAAATGTCCCCAACAAACCAAATGGATCAAACACACCCACGGTCGTAAATATACTCCCCAACAAGCCGAATGTAACCCCCATAAATATGTCTACAATCAAAAATCAATTTAGAACAGATCTCAAAGAGCTGGGAAAACTCAATAATGCGGAAATAAACATGTACGTTACTCAATTATCTTCCCCGGATGATCGTAACACAATTTTTGCTTCCGCGAGAAATAAATCTGTCGAGAAACGGCAAGCAGAAATAAACAACGCAGAACGGATAGCTCAAAATGCGAGATCGGAAGAAGAACGGAAAAGGGCTATAGAAAAACAGGAAGAGCTTAGAAGGGAAGAACTTGTAGCTAAACAACGAGCCCAGGAAAATCAAAATCGCTTTGAGGAAGAAGAACGTAAAAGTGAACTAAAGAAGAAAGAAGTTGCTCTATTTGCGGCGAAAGCTGCGCTAGCCACACAATTAATGTCTCTGGAAAAATTGTCAAAAACTGATCGAAAATTATTCATGTCCAAGGTGCGAGAATCATCTAACATAGATGATGTATATAAAGAAGCGAGTAACAAAAATCAAGAATACTATGCGGCTGAAGCGGCCAAAGCCCAAGCTAAAATAAATAAAGCAGTAAGTGAACAAGCTCGTAAAAATGCACGAGCAGAACAATTGAGAATCCAAAAGGAACAGCAGGCAGCCGCCATTGCTGCAGAAAAAGAAGAAAAACGTTTGCGAAACAAAGAAATCGCCAATAAGAAGGCAAACGCAATAGCCGCAGAAAAGAAACGTCTCCTTAATATTCAAACGAGGGAAAAACAGATCAAAGAAGCCAAACGTTCATTTGCGCGAAATTTAGCACCTCTCACGTTAACAGATATGGAAAAGAAGGGATTTTTGAATAGAGTCGTAAAGGTGGAAGACATTGACAATATTTTCGAAGAGGCTCGTGTACTAAGCCGGAAAAAACACAATCAAAAGATGGCTAATTTGAATGCGGCTGAGAAGGAAAAAGAACGTTTAGCAGAAGAAAAAAGAAGGAAGAATGCTGAAGAAGCTCAAAGACGCCAAAAGGAGGCGGAAGAACGGAAAAAACAAAGGGAATTGAAGAAAAAAGAGGAGGCGGAACTAGCGGCACAGAAAAAGAAAGAAAAACAGGAAAAGGAAGAACGGAGAATTAAAAGGCTCGTCATCGTAGGTATTCTAGATGACGTAGATGGAAAACCATCAGTTCCCGTTGAAAAGACAACCCGTGATAACATACTTCAACGCTTTGATGCCATTGAAAATATGAAGAGTCCAAATGTGAGTAGGGTTTTCCTAAAAGCACAAGATGCTTCGAAAAAAATGAAGAATAGGGTGGCTGGAAATACTTTGAAAGTCGAAAAGAACCGTCTTCAGCGTATAGCAGAAACGGGTGGGGTAAATTTTGCCAGAAATATAAACGCATTGACAGATGTAAGCAAGGTTGGGTCCCTGGAAAATAAGATAAAAAAGGCTGCTGATAACAAGGCCAAGGCCAAGGCTGCTGCCAACAAGGATGCTGCTAACAAGGCTGCTGCTAACAAGGCTGCTGCCAACAAGGATGCTGCCAATAAGAACGCTGCTAACAAGGCTGCTGCCAATAAGAACGCTGCTAACAAGGCTGCTGCCAATAAGAACGCTGCTAACAAGGCTGCTGCTAACAAGGCTGCTGCGGCTGCGGCTAAGAATCTCGTGAATAAAGCTATAAAAAAGGTAACATCCGTAGATGAAAAAAAGAAAGAAGTCACAAATAAAGCTAAACAAATTATCGGTGGATCTTTTATTGGTGCGTGGGGTGGGGAAATAAGAAAAGCTGACACGATAGAAAAATTAAATGAAATTGATTCTAAACTAAACAAGAGGCGGGCATTTATCAATAAAGTTGAACGTAATATACGCGATTACGGATCAATTAAGCGTTTTGGTCAGGAGAAAGTATTAGAAACAAAATTAAAAAACAGCATCAAACGTGACGCAAAGAAGTTTGCCAAATCTCTCACCAATTTGGAAGCTCGTTACACTGCAGTCCCACGCTACAAAGCACTGGCCAATATAATTGATAAAGACCCTATTTTGAAGAGGAGTTTCACCGATGTATTCTACAACATAAATAGTATCGAGAAATTGAATAATCTTGAAAAGAAAATTAATAAATTAAAACAAGGACAATTGAGAGCAGCAAATAATACCGTAACTGGAAAAGGACCCATAGAAAATCCATTGTTTGTAGGTAAACCTACAAATGTTGTAGTAGACATGGGAGATCCTAAAAAGGTTCGTGGTAACCCACTTTTTAATAATAGCATGAGTAATCGTAATCGAATACAATTACGACAAAATAAGGCAGCTGCTACAGCAACTGCGAGATCGTTAGGGCGTATTAATATGGATAAGTCTAAAAACAGACTGAATCAAATCAAAAAGGCAAAAACGAGTGCTAACGTAAAAGCTATACAAAAACAGCTGGTACAAAATTTAAGACCTGGTAGGACTACGGCTCCCCCAAAAAATCCCAATACGAAGTCACGGATCATATCTAATAGGCAGCGAGGTTATGAGGCTGAGCGAGATAAACAAAAAGCTATACGTGCTATCCAAGTCCCACTGACTAGTGAAAATAGAATTAGTGCTATCTCATTTGTAAATAGGTTACGTTCAAAAATAGGAAATGAGAAAGCAACGCTTTATAAAAGGAAAATTGCACGCGCTGTAACTAAATCAAATCTAAGCGCTATCAAAGAAGAAGCCGAAAAAGAAAGTAAGAAACCTAAGTAATGTCAGTAAAATAAGTAAACTATTACAATGGACTACGACGAGTGCACCGTCATGACCGAAATGCCCCTCAGTAATGAAGTTGCAGATTTCATTGAAAAGGGTCTCCACCGAGACATGACTGACAAGGATGTGATCGAATGGTGTGACGATAATTTGGAGGAGGTTGCTAAAATATATGAGAAGTACAGAGGTACCTACTTGTCATATAAAGATGCAGAGATGACTTTGTTTTTTACCCAAACCGTGCATTGGAGAGATGATTATGTAGATATGATTAGAACTTTTGTAGCGTGTAATTAATCAACTTCTTCAATTGTTGGACCCCCCGGTGGTGACGGCTTCTCGGCCTCAGCCTCAGCGCCAGCGTTCATGAAAGGTGCGAGCACCTGTGTGAACTCTTGTTGTTTGTGTTCAATTTCATCGATTTCCGCGGTTCGGTTATTATCGATCCAAGAAATCATTTCGTTGATTTTTTCATTCAGTGTAGACTTGTCTTCTTCGGGTAAAGATTCAGCCGTTGTTCGAGCACCGTATACCATGGCTTCGAAGTTGTTCATCATTTGAACTTTCTTTTCGTAGGCTTCGTCTTCGTCCTTGTATTTTTCCGCATCTTGGACCATCCTCTCAATTTCTTCCTTAGATAGTCGACCCTTATCGTTGGTGATGACAATCTTTTCGGAATTACCCGAAGCTTTGTCTTCCGCTGTCACGTTTAAAATACCATTCGCATCGATATCGAAACGGACATTGATTTGTGGAACACCTCGTGGAGCTGGAGGGATACCCTTCAATTCGAAGGTCCCGAGGAGGTGGTTATCCTTGGCTCGGGAACGCTCACCCTCGTACACTTGGATGAGGACACCCGGTTGATTATCAGAGTAGGTTGAAAACACCTGTTCCTTTTTGGTTGGGATGGTGGTGTTTCTCTCGATGATCTTGGTCATGACACCACCAGCTGTCTCGAGACCGAGGGATACTGGGGCTACATCCAGAAGGAGGAGATCTTGAACGGAGTTGTCAGTGACCCCAGAGAGAATGGCGGCTTGAACTGCCGCACCATAGGCTACGGCCTCATCGGGATTGATAGATTTATTGAGTTCCTTCCCATTGAAAAAGCTCGACAACATTTGTTGAATCTTGGGAATGCGGGTGGATCCACCGACAAGGACAATCTCGTCAATTTTAGATTTATCCATCTTTGCATCCTTGATGACCTGTTCAACGGGTTCCATACACTTTCTAAACAGGTCCGCGTTGAGTTCCTCAAAGCGGGCACGGGTGATGGATGTGTAGAAGTCAATACCCTCGAAAAGTGAGTCAATTTCAACACTGGTTTGAGATGTAGTAGAAAGTGTTCTCTTCGCGCGTTCACATGCTGTTCGAAGTCGACGGAGGGCTCGAGCGTTTCCGGTGAGATCCTTCTTGTGCTTCCTTTTAAACTCTTCCGCGAGATGACGGAGAAGGCGGGCGTCAAAGTCCTCACCTCCTAGGTGTGTGTCACCCGCTGTTGCCTTTACCTCGAAAATACCACCTTCGATGTTAAGGAGTGATACATCAAACGTACCGCCGCCGAGGTCGAAAATGAGGACATTTGTATCTTCATCCTTATTCTTGTCTAGCCCGTAGGCGATGGCCGCGGCAGTGGGTTCGTTTATAATTCGAAGACAATTGAGACCAGCGATAGATGCAGCGTCTTTCGTAGCTTGTCTTTGGGAATCATTGAAGTATGCCGGGACGGTGACGACTGCGTCAGACACCTTTTTACCTAGGTACCCTTCGGCGACTTCTTTCATCTTGGTCAACACCATCGAAGAAATCTCCTCGGGTGCAAACTCTTTGGTTTCCCCGTGAAACTCAATACGAATCATGGGCTTGTCTCCAGATCCTGCTACCACCTTGTAGGACCAATCTTTCATGTCATCTTGAACCTTGGAGTCCGAAAATTTACGACCAATGAGTCGTTTTGCATCGAAAACTGTATTTTTTGGATTCATAGCCGTTTGATTCTTAGCCGCATCTCCAATGAGACGCTCACTATCTGTAAAAGCCACATAAGATGGGGTTGTGCGATTTCCCTGGTCATTTGCGATGATCTCTACACGATCATTTTGCCAAACACCAACACAAGAATACGTAGTTCCGAGATCGATACCAATTGCTTGAGACATAATATACTGGTATAGAGTTTCTTTTCTCTAATTAATTTAAAGAGCTCATTCTTTAATTAAATAATGGAAAACTGTGATATATGTTGTGAAAAATTAAACAAGATAAATCACAAACAGGTCAAGTGTCCCTTTTGTGATTTAACAAGTTGTAGAACATGTTCTCAGAAGTACATTTTATCTTCATTTGAAGATCCCCATTGTATGGGTTGTAAAACGCGGTGGAATCGTGAATTTATAGACTCATTTTGCACAAGTATATTTCGCAACAGAGATTTGAAAAAACATAGGGAGAATGTCCTCTTCGAGAGGGAAAGAGCTCTAATGCCGGCGACACAGCCAGAAGTTGAGAGAATTATGTCAATCAGAAAATTGAATAGTACCATAAAAGACCATAAAACTAAGCTCATCTCCTTACATAATAGGTATTCCGAAACCGACTACACGGATACAGTTCAAATTGGTGAAGAAATTGGGGCAATCTATAACGATATGGAACATGCGTACAGAGAGTTAACCAGATTGAGAAATATGGGACAAATAATGGTAGTAGATCCAAATTTATTTACACGACAGTGTCCAGAAGAAATTTGTAAAGGATTTTTAAATCATGAATGGTATTGTGGTTTATGTGATCGACATTTTTGTAAGAATTGTAATGAGAAATTAAGTGATACACACCAGTGTGACCCAGATGTAGTTAAAACGATGAAACTTTTAAATCGTGATAGTAAATCGTGCCCAAAATGTGGAATGGTTATTCATAAGTTGAACGGTTGCTCTCAGATGTGGTGTATTAGTTGTCACACGGCATTTGATTGGCGTACGGGTGAAATAGTATCGGGGCGTGTACATAATCCTCACTACATAGAATTTAAACGACAAAATGTGATTTCTAGAGAACATGGGGATATTCCATGTGGTGGTATACCATCATTTAAAGAACTTCGGGAAATTCATTCATCCGACAAAATTTTACAATACTTCACAATCATACAGCAATTAGAACATGAAAATGTTTTTATTGCAAATCCAGAGCCGATAAATAATACACGCATTCGTATTTCATATATGTTAAACTATTTTTCGGATTCCTTTTTCAAAGATTATTTACAAAGACAGGAAAAAATGAAAGACAAGTGGGAGGAAGTGGCTAATATATACGACGTGTTAGTACATTCAGGTGGTGATCTTCTCAGACAATACGTTTTGGAACCTAGTAGAGAAAGTGAGATTGAAAATATACTGGATGAATTATTTAAATACGGGAATACTATTTTTCAGTCGGTACGTAAAAGATATGTTAGTGTATTACCGAGAAATATTTATGTATAAGTATAATAAGATGCTATTATTGTTAATATGTATAGTTTTAGTACTATTGTACTTAGTACCCACGTACCCAAAACCCGTGGTCATTCGCGAATTTTTATCCGATGAAGAAAGGGAGTACATAATACACGAAGCTACCGACAAACTTGAACCCTCGTCCATATCTATACACGGAAATGTTGACACTTCATATAGAAAAAGTGATACGGCGTGGTTGAGTCTCGAAGATCCCATTATTCACGAAATAGCTAACAGGTGTATACAAAATACAGACAGACCACTCAGAAACTGTGAAAAACTTCAAGTCGTTCGGTATGGTGAAGGTGGTCATTATCACCCCCACCAAGATGTATTAGATGGTCTTGAAAATCAAAGAATGTATACATTCATATTAGCCCTCACGGACGATTACGAAGGGGGAGAAACAGAATTTCCAAACTTACAAAAGTCCTACAGGTTACGCGCAGGGGATGCACTCTTTTTCGAAACCCTAAACAACTATGAAATGAAAACTCCAAAGGCTTTACATGGTGGGAAACCTGTAAAGTCTGGTGAAAAATGGATTTGTAATTTATGGGTTCGGAAGCACCCTATACCTCATGCTTGACCTTCTCCCGGTTCGCCATGTGGAGGGCCTCTACGTCCGCCTTGTTTTGTCCTACGTAGGGGACAGCGTACCCTTCCTCACACATCCACTTGTTGACATTGGTCCATTGTCCATCCTCGGACACCCAAATTTCCGCGAGAACGCGGCCAAACTTTCCCCTAGAATCCGCCTCTGGGCATCTGAGTTCGATCTCTATGTCGTCCTTCTCAGATGCGACAGCCTTTAGGCACCATTCCTTCAACTTCTTCTTGGAGAGGAGACCAAACTTCTTCTCCTCGGGGTCACGGGTTCTGGACTCTGGGGTGTCGATACCTAGGAGGCGGACACGCTGCTTGGTGCACACATCAAAACCCAAGTCTATGTTGACATCGATAGTGTCACCATCGACGACCTTCTCTAGGGAAGAGACGCGGTACTTGAAGGTACAGGGTTCGACGTTGTAGGACATTTTATTACAAGCTTAGAAAATATATAGTATAGGTCAATATGAAATGCTTAGCCACCTTTTCTGAAAACCAGATTCTCCACAAGATGAAGTTGAGGAAGATTCAGGTTAGAACCCTAAATGGGCTGTACTACCGACCACGGTTTATTCGTCCGGATGACGCACCACCGGATAATCCGAGACTTCGTCTACGGTTCAAGGAAGCCATAGAAGAAGCACAGGAGATTTGTGAGTTGGATGTCAACTCTCTGGAGTGCCACCTCGCTTGGTACGAGGTGGATGAGTTGGAGGACTCACTCATGCGTCGATGATAACCATTGGTGGTTCATCCTCATAGCCATAGTAGTGGATGGAGATTCCATATAAGTTCATCATGCGGGGATACAACTCCTGATTGATGAACATTTTCCAGTGAGGCAGTGTTGTCAAAAAATATTCACACCTATCTTCTCCAAATCCGCGTTCGTATAGAAAGTCCTCGTATCGTACAGTCTTCATCTCAGAAGTGATACTTATTGGTAAGGCACATGTGTTCATCTCTACAGCTTTTAGGACATCTATGATGTAGTATCCATGTGCATCACAAATGAAATTGATTTTCATTTCTGGGTACCCTTTGATGTAGGCTTCAAAATCAGAATTACTTGGAAGGGTAGTGAAGATGTTCCATTTTTCACATCCTCCATTTGGGCGCGAAAAGATACCCGGGTGGGTGTGATAGGTGAACGTCGAATTCCATTCGGACTCTAGGACACTACTATCTATACGAGCTCTTTCTTTTGATGTTACCCGGGTGAAACCTGTATAGGTATAGGTATCATCAAAAAGTAATCTCCCACCATACTCCCATTTTTGTTTCGTTGATATCTTACTAATCTTCCTTAGGTCTTTCACGAGTCGGGTTGGAAGTTTGATGAGGCGGAAACTCATACTTATAGATTATATTAAAGTATATGCCAGATGATTGAAGACCTGGCTCGAGAGATATATTCTGACCTGGGACCGGGGTACAGTGAGAGAGTATACCATAATGCGATGGAAGTTCTATTACGGGAGAGGGGGATACCTTACGAGTCGGAAAGAGTAGTACTAATCAAGTTTAAGGAGCATGTGATTGGAAATTTGAGGATAGATATGATCATTGACAATACTACTATTCTAGAATTCAAAATCATCAAGTCTCTGAATGAAGCGGCGGAGTGCCAGGCAAGAAACTATCTTCATCTGACTGGTCTGAAGACGGCGTACCTGGTAAATTATCCTCCATATCGGAATCGGGAGGTGGAGATTCGGAAGATTGAAGCAGAACCATTAGGGGGAGGACCCGTGCTAGACTCTGGTAGAACTGTAGAGATTCTTGGTACTGAGCCTCTGGGTTCGTTAGAGTTCCATGAAGGAGTTCCCGCGCCCGACCAAGAAGAGTCCTAACTTCTTCGAGGCAGTGTTGTGCCTCTGGGTTCTCTAGATTAACGTCTTCTAAATGCGGAAGGACCCGATTTTCCAGTTCGTAGAGTGCTTGCTCCATTTTTATTATAAAATATAGAATCATTGTACTTAAGTATCATAATCTCTTGGAGTGCCGGGGTTCCCCCATTTGGGGGTTTTTTACAGTAAATTTTACAATTACAGCAGTCCCTCCTATTTAGGAGTTGTCTTTTGTTTGCATAACACCTCAGAGGTAAGTAAACGTCTTTTGCAAAGTATCGCACGATTCTATCTATGAATATCATCTATAATAGTTTCTCTCTGACCCAATCTCTATCCCCCTTAAAAATCTTAGAGAGTTTGGGATCTTTTCGTCTAAAAAGAATCATGAGGACGTTGAGTCTTCTAAAGAGACTAAGTGGAGGCTCACCAGCTCGCACGACACGCATGAGCGCACGGTGTCGTGCGAGTTTGGACTTTTCCCTTACACCCTCATATCCATGAGCACTGAGGATACCAGAGTTACTGAGGGGGATGATTACCATCATTTATTATATGGTGGGAATATATTCCCACCTAAGGTCGTGGCATATTTTCTTCCATATGACGTCTTGTTGGTACAACTTTTCCTTCGATTTGAGGAGGGGGAAGTATTGGAGATAGTCATCTTCACCTAGGAGTTCACAGAACTTGTAGAGGACGTAGGAGTAACTGAGGAAGTTTTTCCTTTCTGTGGGACAGTTATTGTCGAAGGGTTTTTGGATGTCCTTGAACATCATGCGGAGACACTCTTCCAACTCTTGTGGCATATTTGGTGGTTTGATTCCATTAAGTATATTTGTGATATACGGTACATGTTCATAGTACTTATTCAAGCGAAGCTTCTTTAGGAGTCCCCGGATTTTTGTATGCGTAATATCTTCAAGTTTTTTAATTTTTATCTTCTTCAATTCCGATCTCAATTGTTCTATAACTTCGTCGGGAATACAAGTCATTTCCTGCGCTTGAAACTGTGATATCCATTCATTGAAATGATTTTCCCGTTTGTACGAATAATTTATAATTTTTTCAGTCGACTCTTGTTCTTCTTTGTATGTCAATTCTGAACTTATAATCGAGGCTATGATTTTACCACATGAAGCACACACCATGTCACTAGTATCGTAACAATGTATTATGTTACTATCTGTGCATGTACTACAAACATCCACATTTTTCACAATGGGTCTATCTATATTCTGTTTTTCAACATTGATTAGATAATCTGTGAATATATCTTTTCTTTTGAGACCGACAGTCTCTTTAGCATTAAAAATATTATCGGTGTTTACTTCTTCATCATTCTCAATAGAATGTTGATTCATGTAGGGCATACAGTTCATCATGTATTCCGACATTTCATGTTCGTACCTACTTTTATTGGATGGATCTTTATCTATAAGTTTGGACCACTCCTGCAACTTGTTGTTATATCTACTTAAAAAGTTTCCTTCCATTATATAAAGAAATGTTGTTTAAACTTTTAAGTATCATTTTTCATTTTTTTAGAAAACTTACAACATATCCAGATTACCATATAGTTTCAGAAGAACTTGAATATGAAGTTGAGAATACTATGAAATATCAGGTTGAAGATGAATTTTGGAGAATGGAAAGTAAAAGTTGGGATGGTATTTTGAAGGAATATTGTGTGGATGTGACTGGTAAAAAGTTTAGAAACACCACCATTCCCCAAAATGTAAAATATGTAATCATCCGTACGACATATTCATTTAATGGACATTTATATAAATCTATAACCAACGACATCAATTTTAAACCAGGAGAGAATGATGATAGTTGTATGTATTTTAATGTCCCGTTGAGTAGTGTTTATTTACTTGATCACAATGATAAACCGGTAAGAAACATTACTGAAAAGGTGAAACGATATATTGGACCGAGAAATGACTTCCATAAACAGAGAGTATCGCTATACCACTTTCTATATTATGATATGGAAACCTTGAGGAATAGATTCCCAAAGATAAAAATTGTAAATAGTTTGGGTATGAAGAAGACTATATCCACACTAGATGGTTTTACAACTGATCTTCGGATACCTTAGTTGCCAGGTAAAATTTAAGTTCTCCCAAGTTTGCTACATTGTATTTTAAAATTAAAAATCGATTTCCATTTTCTTGAATAATTTGAACGGAAGAGCACATACTCGTCGCCTTCGTGAAGATATTCAGGTACCTGAGACTGTACAATCCCGCTATATCCGGACTCTCTTCCTGACAATCGATCGTTGTTTCCTGGTTTGCAAAATCTCCATCACAAGTGAAAGATATTTTCATCCCATGCCTCCGAATCTGAATTTCTGATCCAATATTTGACATATCCCTACACAATCTTTGAAAGTCCACGGATGGGAGAGTGGTCACGGTAGTCATAGTCACCTCTGGTACCTCAATCTTACTTTCGTTGATATCCAGGAGTTTGAGTTGAAATTTCGTGTTGGTCTTCTTCGACTCACTCATAATTTCAATGTCCATGTATTCTTTCGAATTGATTTCAATTTTAAGGACATCATTATTTGTAATAGTTTTTAAAAGTTTGAATGTATTTGAAATATTGATTCCCGCTATAATTTCATCTTGATCACAACTATATTCTTCAAAATTATCGGCTGATAGAAACATGTCTATAAGTGACGTCCTCGCTGTATCTAAAGTTACAATCGTCATTCCTTCGGGTTTAAAGTAAATATTCACATCATTCAATATATCTTTTAAAACTTCGAATGTCGATTTAAAGGCTGTAGCTTGGATTGTTACAAGTTTCATATCTTAATATTTGGTGCGTCACATCTTTAAATCTGTATATGGTTCACCTTTTGAGACGTCGCGGCTTATTTTCTCTTCAAGTTCTTTTGTCATTGCTGGCTGCAAAGATTTACCATATTCATCTAGTGTAAACATGTCAGATTCACCCCTCCCATCTAATGTGGACATTGAACAAAAACCACCTCCAATATTTGTATTTGATATCTCCTTCGCTGGTAACAGTGAATCAAGCCAATTTTTTATTTCGATACCCACCAGAATCTTACCGTTTTTTGTCAACATAGTCGGTACACGATTGATTTTATGTTTATAATTTGGTGGAACACCTTGTGTATTTACATTGTGATAATGAACCAGCTGTTTTAATTGTTGATGTTTGCTAATATATTCAATAATTTCCATTGAATGTTTACACCTCGGGCTGTATATCAGCAGAGACATATATTATATAGATTGTATTTTCTAAAAAAAAATTAACGCATAGTAGTAAAGATGAGATACATATACTTTGTCGCCTTGATCGTGCTACTCCTTTTCCTGATGTACAGGCAGGAGACTTTTAGTCTATCAGGCTACACCAAACCAGTTGGCCCAATTAAGTTTGATGACCCCAGACCAGATTTATCCGGTTACACCGAGGTTGAGGTAAATATCAATAATGATACAATTCAAGAATTTGTTCTACAAACAAATAAGGAAATTTCTAAACGCATTGGTGTTTGTACCTATATAATAGAAACAACCTCTGTCAAAAAATATTCCGGCAACGAAGCGGATATCTACGAGTGTATGTTTATGGTTGTGAAAAATAACGGTTTTGCCTTTGGGTTTTCCGTTACATCCTATTTTGAAGTCATTAATGGGAAGGTCAGCCTCAAAGCTCTTCGCTCCCAACCAATCGGTATCCAGGCCCCTGATGATGTCACACCCTTCGTAGACGGTGCGAGGGGGAAGGAATTCATCGAATATAACCTAGTCAGGGAGACTGCTATACCATCGAAGAGTGAGTTGGATTCAGTCAAAAATAATTTACAGTAAATGTAATGATAAGCATCGAAGATGTTTTAAAAATTGATGAAAAGAGGAAGCAGATCAGGAAAGAAATTTACATTAAAATATATGAACAATTTTCGACTAAGATTAAACAGTCGGTAGAACTCGGACATAAACAACTTTTCATGACCATTCCCCATTTTTTAGTCGGGTATCCAGTATTCGACAGAGCTGCTGCTGCGAAGTATATCGCGAGACAGTTTACACTTGGTGGATTTAAAGTTCAATTGGTCAGTGAGTTTGATATATATGTAAACTGGATGACCCCAAAGAAGAAAAGGGGAAAGACGGGTACAGCCGATGACGGAGATTTCCCAACGCTAATGAACCTCAAGAAGATGGCGAATCAGTACAGGCGGGGTGCGTAGTAAAAACCAATTTTAAAAAACCCCTTAATCATAAATGGACAACTTGAACGTTTTGGTAGAAGCTAAAAAGGAGTATATGGGGCAACTCTGTCTCATCATGTGTCCAGCTATGATTGAAGTTTTTCAGGATATGTACAACGAGGCCGTCACCATGTCTAAGGGCAGGAAAGTCTTAGTTATGTTCCAGAAGTTATTGAAGGAGGTGCCAAACTGGTCTAATGCCATGTCTAAGCAGCACTCTGATAATATCGCAAACAGGTGTGCGTGGTTCAACGACCTCCTAGCAGCGGTATTTGTCGCGTGCACCAAGATTCTCTCAGCTGTTCGCCTCAAGGCTGATAACAAGAAGATAGCCCTAAAGCTTCCAACAAATGAAGTTTTCATTCAGACGTGTTACAATAACGTCGCTAAGGATTTGTACAAAGATCCTTACATTTTTCACGAAGACCAGAGTGAACACGCCAGGGATGAAATACTGACGTCGCGTTTCTGTGCGTGCATCGAGGTAACCATCAAGGAACTCATCCCCGTTCAACAGATTCTCCAGACCTACATGTCCCAAGAGTCTAGGGATATAAATCTGGGTGGCGAAATTGAGGATAGTCCAGATCCCGATGTGTTGGAGGACTTTGACGAAGAGCCCGTGGGGGAACCAGAGGCATTTGGGGACCCACCCCCCATGGAGTCTGGGGATCTCCCAGAACCAGAGGGTGAAGCCCAGGTGGAACCGGAGATGGAACCAGAATCTGAGGTACAGCCCCCCATGGAGCCAAAAATGACTGGTTTGGAAAATGAATTTAAGACCATTCCGACTGTCAAAGATCCTCAGGCCGAAGAAGAAGATGACGGGGTCCTATTTGGCGACGCACCAGAGCAACGTACAAAAAATCCCAGGTATAATTAAATGGAACTTTCCGATTACTTACGCGACCCCATGAGTGCCGCTTTAATCGCCGGTGGTATAACTGCTGGTTATATTCATATCAAGGCTCAACTTAATAACGAGGGGAAGTTGGAACTTAGCAAGTACGCTAAACCCGCCGTCCTTAACGCGATCATGGTGTTTTTCATCGTATCTCAGGGTCTCGGTAAAAAGGAGGTCATTTCAAGTGAACCATTCTAAAGTTAAAGATTATACACAAATACTAAGAAAATGGCATCTGTTTCGGCATTCAACGATATGATGGGTCAATTTCTTGTGGAATTGCACAAGACTTTTCCAGATGAAAAGGGCATTAAGAAGATGTTAGCTTCTTTCGATTTAATTAAGAGCACCAACCCGCGCATTATTGTGGACGGTTTCATGAAGGGTGTCTCTCCGTATTCAGACAAGATTTCCGCAAAGGATGAAACCTTCCTTTTGAAGGAGATTGACACAATTGACGTACTGAAGGATCTCAATATCAAAACGTACTGGACCAAAATGTCTGAGAACACGAAGAACGTCACCTGGCAGTACCTCCAGACACTGTACATGCTTGGGACGACCATCACCTCTATCCCCGAAGACACTCTCTCTATGATTGAGGGTATCGCGAAGGACTGCGCAGATAAGATGCAAACAGGTGATGGTAACATAGACCAGGATGCTCTGATGAAAATGATGGGTGGACTGCTTGGCGGTCTTCCAAAAAAATAAACCTTAACATATACTAAATGAAGGCTTGGTTCGACAATCCTCAGCAACTCATTAACGCCGAAAAGGTTTTACAGTTTTGGCCCACTAGGGAACAAACACCAGAAGAGAGGGTGAATGCCGCCTCTCGGTTTGTGATCTATATGTGTTGTGTATTGTACCTCATTCGCCGCGATCCTCGTATACTCGTACTTGGGTTGGTCGTGTTGTCTGTGATTTATGTTTTATATACATCCAAGATGGTCAAAGAGAAATATGGGGGTGACGTCAAACCCTCCAAGTGCCAAAAACCAACCCAAGATAACCCTATGGCAAATGTCCTAATTACTGATTATACGGACGCACCAAATCGATTAGAAGCTTGTTATTATGCTAATGTGAAACCTGCGACAGGGGATCGCATCCCATACGATGGGGGGAGATCCCGCACCCCCATGCCCAAATATCAACGTAACGGTCTCGATCGTCAATTTATTTCGAACCCGGTTACAAAAATACCAGGTGACCAAACCGCGTTTGCTGAATGGTTGTATGGACCAAAAAATGGTCCCACCTGTAGGTCTAATACTAGATTGTGTGACCCAAATGCGAGGGGGGTCCAGTTGGAGGCTTTCGCTGGTTTAGGTAGGGATGGGGACATCCGGGGTCCCAGAGGTGGTAGCGCATAGTTAGATTAATATTCTCATGTAATAATAAATGGCATATCAGCTCCAACCTGGTCTTTCCATAGTTCAAAATGCGGGGGCCATTGCTCCAGTCAAGGCGACCGACGAAGTTTTTGTATACCCCCAGCCCAGTACTCTCAATTGCTCTGGTGGAGGGTGCCGCCCCAACACCATGTTGTACGGAACCGCCCCATACATGGCGGGTAAGGGATCACCAGCGCAGCACATAGATACAAGTGATCAACTTAGACCCCAAAGCACCTCCCGTTTTAACAAAACCATTGTCCAAACATATGAACGTAAACTCTTCCCCCTCACGAACATGGAGTGCAAGGTCCCTCTCCGAACCATGAATTATGAACCTTCGAGCACACGCGCAGAAGTTCAGAATGGTCTTTTCCAGCAAAGGTATTACCCCAATAAAAATATTAATAACAAATAAGAATGGCTGACCCTATATCCCTCATGGCTGTAGCCAGTCTCATATTTGCTGGGCGAACTTTGAGTAAACCCCACAAGGCTGTAGTTGGTCCTTCCCCGGAAGTCGACGAAGCCCCAGTCGTTGAGAACGATGATTTTTCACCCATGGCCCAGACACAATCTCGCTACATTAAAGAAGACTTTTTAACACGGACAGGTATTCCACACAAAAAGGAGATGGAAGCTTTTGGGGACGTCTCCATTCAACAGAGAAGTGGGGGACAGGAAATCCTAAACATGAGGAACCGTATGTATGACCAAGGACGAATGAACAACCTCTCACCCATCGAGAAGCAGCTAGTTGGTCCAGGTTTGGGGGTTAGTGCGGATGTTCCAGCAACAGGTGGATACCAGCAATCATTTAGGGTGAACCCCATCAATGTTGGTGAGTACCGTTTGACAACTCTTCCAGGACGAGCAGGTCCAGCGAAGGACATCACCGGTGGTCGCTCTGCGGTCGTTGGACAACTCACCCACAACAAACCGGAAACAACCGCACATTTACCATCTCGATTACCCGCCATGCCCGGGCGCGCTCAGGGTATGTCAGGTGTTGTTCCCCGCAATGAACACGAGAAGACCAAGAGAACAACCAACCGTTCAGAAACTGGTTTGCGCAATGATGGACTTGGCTTCAATGGCGCGAAGCGATTTGTTCCAGCCCAGACGGTGTCCCAAGATCCAACCCGATTTAAGACCGATCGCAACGATGAGCAGTACGGTTTCAACAACCAACCCGCACCGGGTATAAGCAGCTTCTACGGGGCGTATACAAACGGTGCAGCCTCCAAGGTGACTGCGCGCACCAACGACGAACTCATGAAGTACGGTTTCCGACCAGAAGATCGGCGTGGGAAGGCGAATCGTATGGGTAACGCGGGTAGAATGAATGTCCGTGAAAGTGCTTTGAAGCAGGGTGGTCGTCTCACGGCGGTTCGGAGTGACACCAGCCGTGTAGATGGGCGCATGAACGCAGCGAACGGTGGCTGGACCCAAAACTACCAACAAAAACCATTCCACCAGTTTAACGCTTACAAGGGCAACGCGAATCCAAATGCGAATTCTTTGGATATCGCAAAGGTACAACTCCAGAAGAACCCCCTCGCACATAGCATTTCCCAATAAATTACTCACCTCCTTAGACAAAAACAGTCATTAAAATTATATACCGTAATTTTAATGAAGGTTCATACACTGGATATAGATAGTAGCGAAAGAGACGTCACCGTGTACCCGTACGCAAATAATTATGTAATCAGGTTGGAAAACCCGATTTATGATATTTCAGAAATTTCTCTCGTTTCTGCCCGAATTCCAACACCCCAGCTCACCACGTGTGTAACCAATAAATCCTTCACAGTAGACGGGAACGTGTATACACTAGATGAAACAAACTATACGAATGGGTCACTGTTAGCTACAGACATAGACACGAAACTACAGGGTTCTAGTGTAGATACAGTTGTATTCGATGCAGATACAAATCAACTGACTCTATCAAATTCAGCCGCTACGCACGAATTTACTCTGGGTTTTAGAACCGGTGTGAACGGTTTCATGAGTAATAATACACCATTGACGACGCCCCACCAGGTGTTGGGATTTGGTTCGAATGATTACACCTCCTCTGCACACACTCTCACATCGGGTTCAGTCAATTTATCTGGACCAAACTCACTTGTACTAAAACTTTCTACGGGATCCGATGAATTCACAAAGACTGTATATTCTTCATCCCCGTTCTATACTGGGCATATTCTTCTAAACGGTACAGATTTTGTCAATGTACACGGTAGTGATGACCCCATCGTACACAATTTTTACAAAGGTTCTCAAAAACATATACAAGATATCAAACTCGAGTTTTTCTACATGAGTCACGGACGCTTAATTCCCTACGATTTTATGAATCAAGATCACGTCATTAAATTAAATATTAAATGTTCTACGGATAAATTAGAAAACCTGACTAAAATTGAAAACGATGTACCCGAAAAAATCAATGTAGAACCCCCCGAGAAGACAAACATAGGGATTCCTGTATTTAAGAATCTCTATGAATGGAAACAATACATATATATCATTGTTATTGTATTTGTAGGTGTCCTGATACTCACCTCCATGAAGCGTTGATTTTTTAAACGCGGGTGACGGCGAAGACTGGCTGGGCAGGCTTCGAGACACGGGTGGAGATGCGAGACACAATCTGGTAGACCACAACCGAGAGGAGGGTGGTGAAGAGCGCAGTGAGCGCGTACTGGGACCCACCGTTCTTGGGAGTCTTAATCACCTGGGTAATGACCCAGCGAACAAGGTCCATCCAAGACATCGCGGCAGCAAACGAGAAGCCCGCGACCACGGAGTTGAGGGACTGAGTCTCAAGCTCAGCCGCGACGAGGGTGACAGTGTCTATAGCGGTATCCATAACGCCGGCCATTGTGTAAGTTTTATACTATAGTTGAGGAAAATTATTCTGGTAACAAATCTTCCTTTTCAATTTTTTTATATTTTGTTTTCCTGAGTGTTTTGGTTTTCGTGAATATCGGTTCATCATCCGAAGATTCACTAGAGCTGGTCTCTATGTCACACGATTGTAGTTTGTCACCCAAAAATGTCCAAGAATCAGGCTCCCATGTGCTCATTACTATTAAGAGCATTTTTTAACATCTGTTCTGCCGGACTCTGGGGTTCCCAGCTGTGCCAACGGTCATAGGCTTCATTCATTTGAATAAACTTGGGATCGTCTCCTGAATATCTCACAAAGCTGGGACATTCATCCTCTGCAACTTCTTCAATCTCAATCTCATCCTCCCCCGATTCCTCATCGTCGTACACTTCTGGGAATATGGAGCCAATGTTCTGACCAACTGTGTACATCGCACAGTATTTGGATGCATATTCCATGTCTTCTGGAAGAATCACATCTCTTCCACAAGCCTTACAATATTCAGCAGCCAAAACCATACTGTTCTCCATAACAGGCATCATGATGTCAATCATAGTGTTCATGTAGTTGGTGGCTTGGGTGTCCCCCGCATCACCGAACCCAGTTTGCATGTTCATGTTAATATTTAACGGTAAAAAGAGTTTTAGAAAATCCCTCGGCAACACGTAAAATGTTGTAGCTTAGGGCGTAGACACGAAGCTGTCTTGCAAAATCGGGGCACGATGTCATACTTAGGTTTAAAATTTGTTCTTTTATTAAACTGAAATTAACCTGCCCCGTTGGATACCACTCCTCTGGCTGAAGTGCGAAACTGTACGAATAAAAACGCCGAATGAGCTGGGTCTTGGAGTGGTGGATCGCAGCCTGAACCGCCTTGAGAAATATGACGCTACCCGTTTCCCTGGTTATAATGTCCTGACCATCCAGTGTGAGTATCAGGTGGTCGAGGTTTTCGTAGAGTATGTACTTCCCATCCTGTACAGCAGAGGTGTTGTCATAGTCAAAGGGTGTTACGAACTGAAATTCATTGTTACCAATCTTACCCCGCCGTTGGATCACAAAGTACAACTCCTTCACCGGGTTTGAAAAATCTAATTTGAAGGTGTCGGAGTTCACACCAGCGTCGACATTGAAGACGTTTTGTTGTAGTTGTGAAATCAGGTAGTCTCGGGGTGTTTTTTCAATTTTAATTCGCTCGGTGCAGTCTAGAAATACAATTTCTGTACACAATTTAAATTCCTGTATCTTAATATCTTCCGTGAATGGATCTGGATAGGCACCATCTATTCTCACTACGAGGTCCTTTACGTCTCTCAATTTGATCTCGACCTCAACTTCTTGTTTTTTTATAGCACAGAGGGGTATCGCCAACTCTGGGTGGTTGTAAAAGTAAAAGGGTAAATCCACAAAAAAATCCACATCCTTCGTGTTTCCCAAAGCACTACTCGCGACTATGAGACGGTTAGCGACCTGTACATCCGCGGTTCTTTTTTCATATTTACCAATCAGGTGCTTGAGTGCGTTTTGTTTACTTTGGGTAACATTGTGCTCTGAATATATTTGGAGATAGTCGCTCGTCAATCTCTGAATGATTTTGCCCCCAATGATTACATCGGCGTGTTCAACGATCGCGTGACCAACAGATTCTATGTAAGCGACCCCCGATGTACCAATTTCTGGAAGTTTAATTTTCAAACTCAAAGTTTTCAATAGGTCACCTTGATTTTGGAGAACCTTAAACCTGACAGTCTTTCCGAAATCAATCTGGTTTACGGGATCCAGGTCGACATATTCCCGTGAAAAATTTGAATGCTTCTTGAAACTTTCCAAAAAATGACTGTAGTCTGGATTGTCTGTGAAGAACTGCTCTTGGGGTCCAGAAGCCAAAAGTTGGACACGACCAGCCATTACTATTATATCCACCTAAAATTTTAATCCAGCTAAACCACTCTCAAATCTCAGAACATTGTAGTTAATTGCGTATATCCGGGTCTTGTTGGCTTCCGCGTAGTTATTGGGAATAATCTCCACAGTCAACATCTTGTGGGTAATACGACTCATGTTTACCTGCCCTGTCGGATAATATACCTCGGGTTTAAGAGAAAATGAATACATACCAAATGTGGCGATGTTCGCAGACGATGGACTATTTATATGATGTTTCAGAGATTGTTCGTATACTAGAAACTTTGTATCCCTGTTGAAAACAACTTCATTGTTGAAACGAAGTTCTACATTTTTAATGCTATTGTACCAATTTGGGTCGTTATCTTCAACAGCTTCTTCCGATTGAGAAACGAAGAAAAGTTCCTTAACAGGGTGTTGGAAATTCAACATCACAGACCTCTTGGTTTCGCCAACTTTCATTTTGAACTGCGCCAGTTGAACCTGTGTGATCACATAATCGATGGGGTAGGACATCAGATACTGCCTCTCTTCTTCAGATAAATATACAAAATCTGCATCTATAGACATTGTACGAATTGAACCCTGTACTCCATCTGGGATATCGTAAGGTGCGCCCACGGGGAGGCCGCTGTTAAATATCACTTCTTTCAGAGGTCGTAATTTAAGTTTAACTTCCACAATGTGTTTAGTTAGGGCACAGGTTGGTATGGCCAGAGTTGAATTTCTGTAAAAGTAAAATGGAAGATTGAGAAAATAGGTATAATCACCCTGGTAACTCAGTATGTTACCGTGCCCATTCAAAAAATAGAGGGTCTGATCGATATCATCATTCGTATTATGAAGTTGCTGGTACAAATAAATATATTCACCCGTGATTTTCTCTATAACTTGACCACCAATCAAAAGTTCTGCATACTCAATCATATGTGTGATTATAGAGGGTGACCAAATGGTGTCATTTCCCGTTTCATCGGGGGTTGGGTCATTTAAAGTCACCTTCAGGGTCATATTCTTTATAAGATCCCCCTTATCTATGGGAATCCTACACTCTATAACGTTTCCAAAATCCACAGTGCCATCAAACTGATTTTCTAAAACATCTACAGAAAACTTAGTGTGCCTTTTAAAATTCATCAGGAAGTATGAAAATTGTGGTTCGTCTGATAGCCATTGATCCTGGATACCTGTTGCGGCGAGTCTCAGACGACCAGCCATTCCTACTCTATATGAGTAAAATTTTGGTAAATAAAACGAGACACTAAATTAGAATGAACCTTCAGTTGAGGAAATTCAAACCCGAAAGTATAACAGATGACAGGGTTTGTGTGTTCATAGGCAAACGTAATACTGGTAAGTCCACATTGGTAAAAGATATTATGTTCCATAAAAAGCATCTTCCGGCGGGAATTGTCCTCTCTGGAACTGAAGAGGGTAATCACTTTTATTCTGAATTCATTCCAGATCTCTTCATATACGGTGATTATGACAGAGACGCGATAGAGAGAGTCATGGCGAGGCAGAGAAAATTGGTGGGCGCAGGAAAAATAAACTGCGGATCCTTCATGCTCCTAGATGATTGTATGTACGACTCAAAGTTTTTGAAGGATACCTGTATTCGACAGTGCTTCATGAATGGAAGGCATTGGAAGATTTTTTTCATGTTGACGATGCAGTACGTGATGGACCTCCCACCGGCACTTCGCGCCAATGTCGATTACGTCTTTATACTCAGGGAAAACATTATTCAAAATAGAGAAAAGTTGTACAAGTCTTTCTTTGGTATCTTCCCCTCCTTCGACATGTTCTGTAAGGTGATGGACGCGTGTACCGAAAACTACGAATGCCTCGTGTTAGATAATACCGTGAAATCTAACAAGATACAGGATTGTGTATTCTGGTACAAGGCGACTCTCAGAAAGAATTTTAAGGTTGGGGGACCAGAGCTCTGGAGACTCCACAAGAAGATGTACAATCCCAAACACCTCGAGCAGAAGGAGGAAGATGCCAAGAAGGCAACCAAGAAGACAGCCCTAACGATCACCAAGAGAAAATAGTTGCGTTTTCATTTTTATCAAAAAACATAGAGTATAGTTAAATGGCTTCACCCCAAGTGAGTACGTTGAATTTGTCTGATAATGGTGACGGTATGGTACCTCTGAATACCAACCCAACCACATCTTTTGTGAATAATGAAGCTGAAAAAAATATACGCCCAAATAAAGAGACGATGGATTCTACCCCCATTAATGATATCATGATGGAACCCCCAATGATGACCGACGAACCCCGAATGCAGGGTATGATGCCCCAGATGACAGCCCCCCAACCACAGGGATCTTACGCTCCCCAGCAGGCGGAGAAACCAGAGAGCAAGAATCCCCTCAACCTCACAGATGACCAAATGACAGCACTCTTTGTCGCGGTATGCACAGCCGTCGCCATCAGCAAGCCAGTTCAAGATAAGCTAGTGACCTCTATCCCCAAGTTCCTTAACGAACAGGGGGGTAGAAGTATGGTTGGTCTTGCTTCGACCGGTCTTGTTTCAGGCATCATATTCTTCTTCGTGAAGGATTACATTATCAAGCCCTAATTTTCCCAACCTTTATTACTATAGATTGAGGAATCGATACCCGTTAAATAGGTAATTAACACTCCACCCGCAAAAGTCGCCAAGAGCAAGAAACTCAAAACAAGGTTCTTTTTCCTGTCATTTTTCGGGTTTTTTACAGCTTCGCGGGAAGTACGCCACACCGTGTTAACCAAATACATGAGTATCATAGATACGACGGTCGACGCCCAAAAGAAGAGACGATCCACCGCGAGCTGGGGGATGTCCGAGACGATGAGGCGGAGAACATTTGGTATAATTACAGTCAACCACAGAAGATTGAAACCGTAGTGCTGGACAAATTTGGGTACAAAAAGGACTGCAAATACTGCTAACCAAATTCCTACACTCTGTAGTACCACACTAATTGGTGTTTTCATTTAATGTAGGGTAAGATTATTTATCCTGAACGTGCTGACCACAGAATTTGGTCTTCTGTGGTATTTTTTCGTAAATGTTTAGATTTTGAGCTATGTTTCTAAGTTCTACATAATTTTCCCAAAATTCGGGTGAGTGAGAATATTCCTTCACTGTAGAATGTGCCAACTCGTGGATGAGAACATGGAATATTTCGTTCACACCCCCATTCAAACATATGGTTATTTCTCCACCTTTGTTTGTGTTGTAGCCCACGGTATTCTTCATTTGTGTAAATCCAGTTATTGGAACGTGGCGATGTAGTACGCGGAATTTAGGATCATCGGTTTCTTTGAGATGTTCCCTGAGAATACGATACCTTTCCTTCACATCTGTAAACTCATAGGGTTCGCGCGTGTTGTGTAATATGTAAGCACATATGATGAATAATATAACTACCGCTATCATCTCTTATATACAAAGATAAATTTACTATAGAACTCTGAGATTGGGTTTCCTGTGAGACCCTCCCAAAGTTCTAGTCTAAATCCCATTTCCTCTAAACTCGTCACAAGGCGGTCCTTGTAGCATATAGGCTCTGGCTTTGGTCCATCCGCATAGTACGGGGTGTCCACCAGGTGTACAAACATCTTCTCACCATATTCTCCATACCCACCACCACGTGTCAGAAAGTAGTTTCCATCCCCATCTCTGTAGGGTGTCCTAAACACAATCTTCTCAGAGTCCGGAATGATACCTATCAACTTTCCACCCGGTTTTATTCGCTTCTTAATTTCCCGTAGGGAACTGAAGAAGAGCTCCCTGGTCTTGTAGATGTAGTGCAAAGAAAAGTTAAAACACACCACATCAAACTTTCTATTCGGGCACTGGTGTATGTCACCCTCGTAGAAGTTCACCCGCAGGTGCATATTCTTCGCCCTAGACCTAGCCTCCACTAGAGCAGATGGCTCCGGGTCACACATGTTTATATTGACCCCACACTTGTGCCATTTTTGAAGATCGCCACCGAAACCACACCCAACATCCAGAATACACTGCCCCTTCTGAGCGACAGACTGTATCAGGGACCTCTTGGCGTCATTGTGGTTCCGACGAATCTCTTCCATAGGTGTTTTTTTCATCACTCTTTTAAATAACTTAGGAACTTAAAGTTTACAGACCCAAAAAATGTATAATGTCCCTAGAAGCCGATTACACAACCGTCCCCGGTCAGGTTTTTGCGTGTATCTCAATCGTTGGTCCCGAGTGTCCCCAAAAGACTGACAAGTTTGGCATCAAGCTTCGAGGTGCCTTTGCAACCCGTGATGAGGCGGCGAACCACGCCAAGCGTCTTCAGAAGGAGGATGCCACCTTTGACATCTACGTTGTGGATATGTACAAGTGGCTCCTCATCCCACCAGATTCCTCCAAGATTGAGGACGTACACTACACGAACGATAAACTCGAAGAGATTATGACTGGCTACAAAGAGAATCAATCCCAAGCTGCGAGGATGTTCCAAGAGCGTAAGCAGGCTATGATGGATACCAAGACTGGACACACCCCCGGTGATGATAACTCTAAGTTTTACACCAAACCAGATGAGGCACCCATTAGCCACCCGGCTGAGGTTCTCGAACGCCTCAAGAAGGAGAAGCCCGATGCCCAGATGGATGAGCTCGTCAAAGAAGCCGACGCCATCGTCGCAGCTGAGATTGAGGAGCGCCGTAAACAACGGGAAAAGGACGCCGCCTCTACTGACGCTCAGTTAGATTCCGTAAAAGAAGATGACGAGTCAGAAGTATCGTCCGCGTAAAAAAATATCATAATACAGTAAACAATGTTACAGATTGTGATAACCATAGTTTTGGTTGGAACTTTCTTTATTTTGTTTTTTAAACCATGCTACACTTTAAAAAACAAAATGGTCGAAGAAAAAAAGGTGGAAACTAAAGGATCGAAGTTAATGGAAAACTTACAGGAGACTGCGACACAAATAAAAAAGCAGGTAAAAGGTGGTATCAGGGAATTGAAAAAGAATTCATTGATTGCGGTGGGACCTTTCGTATCACCATCATATGGGGACATAGGAGACTTTGAGCCATACTAGGTGTATCTGAGAATGACCGGTTGCATAGTTTTACCCATAAAGAAACCAAGTAAAAATACAGCAAACGCGATGATCCACGTACTCTTATCTATACTTCCCAGAATATCAGTCTTCTCTGGTAAAATCTGCTGATTGGGGGGTGGTTGCACATAATTCATTTCCGAAGGTTGAAAATAGTATTCTCTCGTATCATCTTCATCCTTTTCGTTCTCATTAGGTAGAGGTTCTACCGTGGGGTTATAATCAATTGGATTTCCTATATCCGTTTCCATTATTATTAATACTGCTTGTTTTTTTTAAGCACATTCTCACTCACTTTCACTATCACTATCTACGACAAAATCTTTCAGATTTCCATTATCGTCAGCATCACTGTCATCGTCACCTGAGGTATAGTCCTCTTCATCCTCTGTATCAATGTCGGAACCGAAATCTGAATCGTGGTCTTCCTCACCCCAATCATCGATGACATCGTTCTCAGTGGGTTTAAACGTTTCAGGTTTCTTAATCTTTCTTCCCGATCGTGTTGTAGGTGCGGCCATTTTTATTAAGTTC
>Ga0222715_10001139_pt1 | contig 26057 bp, 16 predicted proteins | sample C33_9DmetaG_FD_165056 | JGI IMG/M metagenome (GOLD analysis project Ga0222715, IMG submission 165056) | Estuarine water microbial communities from San Francisco Bay, California, United States - C33_9D | ecosystem: Environmental > Aquatic > Marine > Unclassified | place: USA: California...
AATGATGAATATTTGGTAGTCCAAATCAGTTAAGTATTCACCCATATGTTTGATGAACCTCTTTAGTTGTTGAGGTCTATCTCTATATGGAACTATGATACCTAATTTATGATTCTGAACTTTCCTCCTCCGATTCTGACGTTCCTCTTTCTGCATCTCTTGATGGTCTGTTTTCTGAACCTTTAAATTTGATTTTTGCTAAGTTATGGATTTCCCATAGATTCCACTCTACCTTTTTCTGATGGTCTTTTAGATTTGCATCAAAAAGAGTATCTTCGATAGACTGAACCGAATCTAAAATCTCACCCATAATCTCCATGTGTTGTTTAAATTGTTCTTCTGTCATCTTATGTAATTATTTGAAATAATGTATGTTTGGGTTCTTCTATTTCTTCTTGTGTTGCTTCGTATTTTAGAGAGTTTAACCCAATCTCTCTCCAATCTACTTCTTTTGTTAAAATATCCTCGAAAAATATATCTGCATTTTCCTCAACATCAGGATCATATTCATAATATCTATCAATTATATTTAAATCTTTATTATGTGTAAGTGAATTATATTTACCATCTATTCTTACAGGTAACCAAAGTTCATCTGTTACTGAAACTTCTTCTTCAAAAGTTTTTGCAGTTCCATATACCTTTAGATGATTCCACTTTGAACCTTTATCTAAAATAAGTTTTTTAGCATAGTGAGATGGAAACTCTAAATTTTCGTTTTGGTTACCAAAATCAAAATCTGATGATGGTTTTAATCCAAAATGATTTTCAATATATTCTAATGATTGGTTTCCATTGTAATATAATTCGTTTATGTGTTTTGGTTGTAATGGCGAATCAAATATTAAAATGTTTGCTAAATCAATAGAAGTTTCATCATCTGATATTTTAAAGTTTTGGTATTCATGAAACATTTTGAAATCAGTTGGGATTGTTGTTTCTATTTCTTTACCATTTAAGTTGATAGTTAGTTTGTGTCTTTTTTTATCTAACACAAAAACAACATGATTCCATCTGTTTCTAAAATACTCGGTGGTTACTTCATAGTTTTTTCTTTCAGTATCCCATATCTGAGCCATCACCTGTCTACCATCGTTTAGAAAAAGACCAGAATCTAATCCTTCAATACAAAATAGATTTTTTAAAGTTTCTTTTTCTCCAATATCTCTAAACCAAAGTGAGATAGAGAAAGATGAATCAATCATATTTTTAGATAAGTGATTCATCATACCATGTCCTTTTGAACCTTTATCAAAAGTTACACATTTTAGTTTGTGTTTTTTATCATTTGTAGATGGATTTACTTCTTCAATTCTGTAAGGAAGAATATCCAATTCATCATAATTAGAATATACACGATTTAAATCATAAAATTTTTCAAGATATGCACCACTTTCTTTTAATCTGAAAAGTAAATCTAAATCTTCGAAACCATATCCCCAATATTCATTTGAATACCCATTTGCTGCTTCAAAATCTTCTCTACTAATAAGAACTACTCCACCAAAGTATTGTGGGTAGGGTAGTTTGTTTTCATGAACTTGAACTTTGGTAGCAAGGTGAGTTGGCTCCATTGGATATCCATAATCACATGAATCATCGATGGGTAACATATCTATATCATGAAAAGCAAAATAGGTATATTCCTCAGATATTTCTTTTACAACTATATTACACAACTTACCATAGTTAAATGGCCTATCATCTGTTTGTTCTGCGATAAAAATAGTGTAATCAATCCCCTTATCTTTTAAGAATTCGTGAATGTGGGGAACGAAAATATCTAAGTGTTTTTGTCTATCCCTAAATGGGACAATGATTGCAAGTTTATCTTCCATGTAACCTTAATTATATATAAATATATAAAAAATCAAATTGTAGGATTTAAAACATCGTACAATTTTTTAAATGTCTCTTTCCAATTATCTTTACGGAATCTATCAACTTTTTCAGTAGTATCAATAAACATTTCTCTTTCACCATTATATTCTGCTTTATAGTATCTTCCATAAACATCATCATAAAATTCATCAGATAATAATCCTTTTATAGAATCTAATTTTTCTTGTCTAACTTTTTTAGGAATTACATTAGCTGATTGATATTCAGGTGCGTGAACATGATTAGAAATTACTCTTTTTATTAAACCACTTCCATCTAATTTAAACATACCTCTTTTTACTAAATACTGAGTAAGTTCTTCCATATAAAGAAAATTGTATGTATTTAAAGTTTGAGTAATAGTATAATAAAAGTTGTGGTCGTTATATTGTGTTATAAATTTCTTTATATTATCAATAGTTAATTTAAAGTTTGCGTTCTTTCTAATATAATCATTTCTATCACCAAAATCATCTACTGATATTGAGATACCAACAAATTGAAAATGTTTTAGTTTTTCTAATGCTGGTTTAATTTTTTCAAAATCATAATTCCCATTTGTAATATAAAATATTTTCATTTTACTTGCCAAACCATCTTCAATTAACTTATCTAATAACTTAAAGTGTTTTGGAACTAAGAATGGTTCTCCTCCACTAATATGTAATTGGTCTATCATTGGTGAGTGATTGATTAATGCGTTGTAAAAATCTTCATCTTCTACCCAATCATAGTTAGTGTATTTCATGGTTTGTAACTCATCGTAATTACTTGGAAAGTTAACTTTATTTTTTAGGTTCATATAATCATTAATCCAACTCGTTGATGATTCTGCGTTACAACTTCTACATTTTAAATTACAATAGTTACCTAATCTGATTTCTACGTTTCGTAAATCTATTTTTATTGTACCATCTGGTTTTGTAGATTTATCAACATCGGTTTTGTAGAAAGAATCTTTTTGTCTTTTACTTCTACCACCTGCCAATTCTACATCATGACAAGTTTTACAAGCAGGAGGTACTTCACCAGCAACCATCTGTCTACGAATTTCTTTAAATGAATCAGAGTTTATGATTGCAGGAATACCTTCACTAATGTTTATCTTTTCCCAACCACCATCAGCTAATTTATTAGATGCAGCAGATTGACCATCAGCATGATTTGCTACACAACATACTGAACAAACTCCATGTGGATGAACACTAATGTGTTTCCAAGGTAAATCACATAAAAATCTTGTTTCTTCCATTAATAAAGATTACCTACTGATAAATTTTTATTATGAGGAATTGAATTATACCATTCTGTGTATTCCGGTATTATATCCAAAAATCGATATTTTTCTTCCCTTCCATCATCTAATAATTCTGTTGTATATTTTAGTGCTTTTTCTGTTTTTTCTCTTGATTCTGCTAAGGGTTCATCTAAGAAATTAAAAATACTTTCGTATTTAGGTCTTAATTCATTTGCACTTTCTTCATCTAAAGATTTCAAATGTTGAATGTATCTTTTTTTAACTTCTTTTTTTAGATTATCAGGTAAAATATTAATATGATAATGGTGTGGACTGGTTAATACATTATTTAAATGTATATAATAATGTGGTACTCCAAGTTTTTTCCAATATTCTATATATTCTGGAATATACATAACATTAAAGATATTAGTTGTACAAGATATATGAAAGTTTATATCAGCATCTAAACATCTTTTTATATTATTTTCAATAACATCCCATTTTGTTCCTTTTCTTGAATATTCTGCATTTTTACCTACTCCGTCTATCGATGCAAATATTGTAACATTTGCAAAGTCCTGCTCTATAAAGGGCTTCCACAATTCAATATTATTATATTGTTTAAATGTTAAATATCCAAGATTGGTATTGTATCTTAATCTTAAATTAGTATTTCCAACTTCAACTAATTTTTTTAAAATATAATAATGTTCCTCCATTAAAAGAGGTTCTCCACCTGCAAAATAGATTTCTTCAACATCGTTTATAAATTCATCTAAATAAAGATTTATATCTTTTTTAGAATAATCGTTTATGTTTATTATTGCCTGTGGTAATGGTGAACCTCCATATATTTTTATTTCATCATCATACCATTTTGAAGAAAGAAATGAACCACACATTCTACACTTCATGTTACACAAATTAGAAAATCTAAAATCCCAATAAAGTAATTTAAAATCTTCGTTGTGTCCATCTTCATTTGTATTATTGGTTATTTCAGGTATGTGTTTTTCAAACCACCTATTTGATGAAGTTCGTGTTGAATCCAATCCATTATCTTCTTGTTGATAACATTTTCTACAACTATTATGTTTTTTACCTTGAAGCATATGTCTCCTAATATCCTTCATGGTATCATTGTTCCAAATTTCCTCTAATGTATTATCTTTTAAATTTCCTACTTCCTCTCTCCAATCAGTAAGACAACAAGGATATACATTACCATTTGGCCATGTGTTTAAATGTATCCATGGTAGAACACAAAATGATTTTGATATTTTATCGCCAGGATTTTGTATTTTATCATTCATTTTCTATCTTTTCAACTTTATTAAACCAATCTTTAAATTCTTGTGATAAATACTCTTCTATTGGTTTTTGTCTACGTTTTGCGTATTGCTCTACAAAGTTTTTAAAATCATTATGTTTATTTTCCATAACATCCGAATCTTCATAAGAAACATCTACATTTCTTAAATATGTAAGCAATCTTTCATAGTGATTTATTTCCCACTCTTTCATCCACTCTTTATTTTCGTTGATTACCTTTTCCAATCTATCAGCAATTTTATTTTTTACATCTTGTGCTATAACATTTACCGATTGGAAAGATGGGAAACGTAAGATATTCACACTCATATAGAATGCTTCTTTATCATTAAATTCCTTTCTCCAACCAACTATCTTTTCTAAGAATTTATCAACACTCCAAACTGATAATGCAGATATTGTCATCATGATATGAACATCTCTTACATTTTCTGAATGATACATTCTTAGGATGTTTTTTTCCCATACATCCCAATCAAATCCATCTCTTACAAACTCTTGTTCTTTTCCAATACATTCTGCAGAAGTATAAACATCAAATGCTTTAAAGTTTTTTGCTGCTTCTAAAAGTGTATCCATTCTTTCATCTTCCATGATTAGGTTTGAATTCACAGCGAAGTTGAATGTTTCGTTATCACACATCTCAAGTAGTTGCCAAAACGAAGGTGAACGAGCAGGTTCTCCACCTGATACTCTTAGTTCTTGTAACCCTCCTCTGATTTCTTGAAACCACTCGTAGAATTTTTCAATATATGGGTTGTTGATATTTTTGTTACCATACGGCATTGCATGGTGACCAGTATTTTTAAAAGTAAAACCACCAGAAGTTTTCATATTCTGATAAGGTCCTCCTCTTGATATATCTTGGTGCCAAGTTGATGAGAATTCTGCATTACAATAAGAACAGGCTAAGTTACATAAGTTATCAAATGCTAATTCAACTGTTTTTGGAATTACATTTGCATCCCAAGGCATATCTTTGATTGCCTTTACCTCTTCATCGGTATATCTGTAAGTTTGGTAAACTCTATCAGAAAAAATACCACTTGCTTTTTCTGCTGCATCTTCTACTCTCCAACAATAAGAACATTCTGCTGGTCTTTCTCCTTCCAACATTTTTTTCCTTTGTTCTTTTTTGAATTTGGTATTGTGTAGAGCAGTTTTGTTTTCTAATAACTCACCCTTTGGAATAGAATGTGCTAATGGATGGTGACAAGAAGCTGTTCTTCCATTTCCTAACCAAATTGATACATTGTACCACTTTGCAGCACAAAAGGATTTCGATATTGAATCAATTACCTTTTTGGTGTTTTGTAAACTTTTTTCTGGCATAACCTATAATAATTATTTAACTCTTTAAATGTACCTTCAAAATCAGTACCCCTTCGTTTATCATACTCATCCACGAAATTAACGAAATCACTTCTGTGGATGTTTGTTTCTTTTTCATCATATGTATTTTTGTACATATGTTCTATTAATCCTTGAAGTTGGTTGGTTTGTTCGTTTGTCAAACACCCATCTCCATCTTCATACTTACCCCAAGTTCTTTCTTCGATAAGTTCTTCTACATCCTTTTTAAATTTATCTTTTGTTTCATCATCTAAATTGACGATGGATAAAAATTCAGGATAAATTAGAAAGTTGTTTACAAATTGTACTTTATTATAATCAACATCCTTGTTATAAATAGAACGAAGTTTCAAAAGGTATCTCACGAAATCACAGTACGTTGGTACTGTTAAGATGTTTACTGCTGTCATACAAGAAGCTAAAACATTTTTTACGTTTGATAAAACTTTCTCGAAGTTTTCTTGCCATTTTTCAAACTTCAATCCATATCTAATATATTCGTTGTGGTTTCCTAATGATTCTCCACTTGTGAATATTTGTATCTCTTTTACTTTACCATCTAACTGATTAAATTTATCAATTAACTTATCGATTAGATTATCAGGTACCATCAAATTTGTGTTTATACAAAATATAAGATTTGGGTTGGGGTTTTCAATCAACTCATCCATTACTTTCCAAGTATCTTTAGAAAGTAGAGGTTCTCCACCAGTAATTCTTAAAGTGTGTAACTTTGGATAAAGTTCTGGCCACCATTTCCAAAAGGCTTCAACATAAGGATTGTGTTCTGATTGTTTGTAGGTTCTTTTATCTTCATCTAAACGATTGTATTGATTAGAAGTAGGATATGGTCCAAATCTTTCTATTTCTTCTAACCAAGTTGTAGAGTTGGAATGTGTACAATATGCACATTTCATATTACAAGTGTTAGAAAATGAAACTTCTAAGTAACTTGGTTCGATATCCCTTGTTCCTTTTTCTAAGATTTCATCTTTTTTTATTTGACAGAAAGAGTTACCTGATTTGTAAATTCTTTCTGAGAAATAATCATCTCCTAAATCTTCTATTTTCCAACAATACTCACACTCACTTGGTCTATCACCTCGCAACATCTTTTTCATTTGTTGCTTTTTGTATCGAGTATTATGAAGAGCTTTTGGATTTCTTTGAACTTCTCTTAGGGAAATTTTATGTGGTGAAGGATAATGACAAGAGTGGTTGTATCCATTTTGCAAGTAAAGGGTCAGTTGAGACCATTTTGCTAAACAGAAACTTTTAGATACTTCATCTAATTCTTTCTTTACCTTTAAGTGATGTTCCATTACAGTTTGCCACACTCTTCATAAAATTCTGCAAGTTCTGGAAAAGTTTCTTTGAAATTAGTATCTCTTCTCTTATCGTGAGCGGTAATAAAGTTATAGAAGTTTCTACGAAGTTTATTTTGTTCTTCTACATCCATTGGTTCATCAAACCAATCAATAATTCTACGAACTTTACCAATTTCAATTTGAGTAAATCCTAAGTAATGGTCTTTCCATTCTTCGATTTCCCACAAAGGTCTTACTGTGTGTAGGGTTTCCATTTGAACTGCTATTGATTCTAAGGTATCTCTCCACTCTTTTGGTAAAATCTTTACAATTTGGTGTGTTGGATATCTTAGATAAGCAGAATCTAAAGTTAATGATGTAACCCAATGTCTATCTGGTGAGTTGTGTTTTGTTTTCATTTCAAAAACCCAATCAACTAAATCAGCATATTTAGGAACTGATAATGCGTTGAATGTACTCATGATTGCGATAGATAATTTTTTAGTACTTGAAAGTAATTCATCTACTCTTTCTTGCCAAACTTCAAAATCTAAACCATTTCTAATATAATCAGCTTGTGCTCCGTATGTATCAACAGAAGTAAAGATTGTAAGTTCTTTCACTCTACCACTTTCTTCTAATTCTGCTAATTTTGTTTTTAATCTTTGATATATCTTATCAGGTATACCTAAGTTGGTATTGATTGATAATTTAAGATTTGTGTTTGGATTATCAGTTGTAAGAATATGCTCAACTACTTTCCAAAAATCAGGTGACATTGTTGGTTCACCTCCTGTAATTCTGAAGGTATCCATATCAGGATATAAATCATCCCACCATTCCCAAAATGCATCTACATAAGGATTTGGTTCAGAATGTTTGAAAGGCATTTTACCAACTTCTTCGAACCACTCTAAATTATTAAAGTTATCTGTTGTTGGGTATGCACCATGTTCTTTTAATTCTTCTACCCATTTTGATGAGTATTGTGGTCCACAATAAGAACACTTGAAATTACAAGCATTTGAAAAAGCAACTTCTACATATTTTGGGTTGAAGTTTTCTCTCCATCCCATTTCTTTTATTTTTTCCAAATATGGTTTTGACCAAGGTTCGAATGATTTATAAGTTCTATCCGAAAATTCAGGTCCACTATCTTCTACTCTCCAACAATAATCACATTCGGCAGGTCTACCACCACTTAACATTTCTCTTCTCTGTCTTTTCTTGTGTTTTGTATTGTGAAGTGCAGATGGGTTTCTTCTTAACTCAATAAGAGGAATCTTGTGTGGTACAGGGTGGTGGCACGAGTGAGTTTCACCATTTTGTAGGTGAATCGTAACTTGTGTCCATTTTGCTAAACAAAATCCACAACCTGTTTCATTTAATTTATCTCTAAAATCGTAGAGTTCTCCTCTGTGGTCTATCATACTGAAACTATTTTATCTATAAGTATTTCCCATTGAGAATAACTGTGATGGTAATTATCATTCATATACTCTATGTGAAATTCTGGATTATTAATATCTATCTTCCAATCGTTTAATTGGATTGCTCTATACATTTTCTTATATTCTCTCCAAAAGGTATATTCTTCTTTTGTTTCTGAAACTTCTTTTAATCTTTCTAAAACAGTTGAATCCCATTTAAAATGATGAACTTGTACAAATCCTTCACCCTTACCAATAGGATATTTTTTCTTATGAAATTTACCCCAACTATTTTTACCATCTTCTCCAACAATTGCATAATGTTGACCAGATGTTACATCAACAGAACCTTTCATTACACAAACTTTGTTTGGACACGCACCACTCATTGGGTGTCTAAAAAATCCAGCATTAGGAAATGCTTTCCAAATATCTGTATATTTGTGAACTTTTGGAAAACTACCATCAGGTCCTATTCTATCTACAAAACCACCTGTGATAAATTCCCATCCATTTTCCTCACATTCTTTTATCATCTTACGAATGTTTTGTGGATATAAATGAAACTCATCATCATCTGCAACTACCCACCATTCATTTGGTTTTGTTTGTTTTACTTTGTTGTATAATTCAGTTACCTTCTCCCAATGAAATTTAGGTTCTGTAACAACCATATAAGGTTCTACACCACACTTCTTTACTTCTTCAAGTATTCCATCATCTTCACTTTGTCTGTACACTACAACGAAGATTTCATCTACCATTGATTCGTAGTGTTTTAACATATGGGGAAACAAAGTAGTATTGTGTCCTACAACAGTAACTAAATTTAATTTTTGCATCTTTGTACGAATGTTAAACCAGTTGAAGCTGGTTTGTTTCTTAGAATTCCATTATTGAAAAAGTTAAATACTTCCCAATCTTTATTTTCTTTTAATTCTTTTATTAGTTTAGAAGGTCCTTCTGCATATTCTTGGTGATACCCATCTCTAATATCTGCGGTGATTATATGTTCTTTTTCAAAAGATGAATCTGTATCGTGTATTGATATCACACCATGTGGTTGGAGTAGTTGAGAATATAATTCAAAATCATTTTTTACATCCTCGTATGTATGACCAGCATCAATATGAAGATAATCAATCTTAATATCTTCTTTTACAAAAAAATTATGAAACGCCTCTTCAGTAGTTGTAAGTAGTAATCTTGGGTCAAAATGTTTTCTAAAAAAAGAATTTTCATCAGTCCAATCAGTAAAACCACCAACTCCATTTGCGGCATCTACCAAATAAGTTGAACCAATATCTCCCCAATTTATATCATTGTTTCCTTGAAAGATTCCAGCCTCGTATAAATCAAATCTTGCTTGAGTCATTATTCTTGGAATGAATCCACCACCACTTCCCAAACATACACAAACTTTTGCACGAAGATAGTGAATAGCACTATAAACAAGTAATCCATCTCCCAAACTTAAATCGGTTGCACCATGTGTCCAACGATATTTTATAGGAGTATGTTCCTCGTACTTTTTCCCATTTACATCTTCCTTAGTGTCTAAGTTATGGGTGATAAAGTCTTTTATAAATTTGCTATTTAGGATACTCATTTTTCTGCTTTAGTGCTGTCCCCCCTACCCCCCTATATATATAAATATATAGATATATTGGAAACGTAAAAAAAATTTACCAAAAAGATAAAATTAATGTTCTGACTTGGTCGACCCACTCTTCTTTATTATCAAACTCTTTCATAAATTTAATTAATTTATTTCTTTCTTCATTAGCAATTTTCCAACCATCCTTTTTAATTTGTTTGATACATTCATCAAATTCATTTTTACTTGAAACTCGATATTTGTAATCAAGTTCAGGCGCCCAATCTTTATTTAAAATTGGTAACTTTCCATAATCTACTGCTTCGAATATAGAATATCCAAATGGTTCTCTGAAATATGCTCCATGAAAAATTCCCCAATCTTTAGTAAAAAATGCCTGTTTAATTTTTGGGTCCCATTGAAAGATATCAATTGTTGGTAAAGTAAACCTTCCAATATCTCTTAAATTTTTTACATCAAATTGACCAGTTAAAGCATATCCTTTTTTAATTCCATGCATCCAATGTAAACATTTTCTTGTTTCTGCTCTTGCAGCAAAACCAACTTCACCTGTTTCTATACGAGTAGTTAAAGCAGGTGGTCCTTTAAATTCATAATAGTTTGGAAGTCTGAAAGTGTAGTTTGGAAAATCTTGTAATAATTTTGAATTATTTAAACCTATCCAAATTCTTCTTTTACAAGTCATTAAAAATTCTTTGTAAAATTTTGGGTCTATTTTTGTTTGAAATTGTAATCTATCTAATTCTGGAAGTTCTTCCTTTACACCCACCATATCATCAGGATATGCGTGAACAAAACAAATACCAAATATATCTTCGAATTCCCAAAGATGTTCTCTCATATGGTAATGGGGATGTAGAAAATGAATCCAATGAGATTCTTCTCCCCATTCTCTTGTTATTTCAGGATTATCGTAATGGAAATGATACCTTAAACCAGCTGGTAAAGATTCTGGATTAAATCCAACAGGTCTTTTAGAATCGATAAGTAATCGAAACCTTACTCGATTGGGTAGTTTAGGCCAAACTTCTTTTAAGAAGTTGTTTACCCAAATATCTGCCCCACCTTGTATGATGTTACCTGCTCCGGTACAAACTAATAATATCCAAGGAGCTTCTTGCTTTGCCATTTAATATAACCTTTTTATTTAAATATTTCTATTTTTAATTTTTATTCTATATCTTCTCTTGGTGGTGTACCTCCTCCTCCACCAGAACCAGCGTTAGGGTCTGCTGCTTGAGTTGCGGTGAATGTTACTTCAGAAGTACCATCAATATATAATTCTACGTTAATAGTTCGTGTACTTGAATTTCCACTATTTGAACTAGCATTTATATAAAGTTCTGTTGCACTATTACCAGTACCTTGACCGGTGTTTACAACTGATGTAAATGTTGATGATGTATTTGAAGTTGTAGTTCCTACACCATAACCACTAACCGCATTACCCTTTTGTAAATTAAATGGAGTTGATGATGCAGTACTTCCTCGATATGCATATACCCCAATAGACATACTTTCACCAAGATAAGAGAAAGTTCCCAATGAACGAGGTGTTGTAGTTTCACCAGTAGAATTACCATTTACATAATAATAGAATTCAAGTGGTGCAGCTGCCTGTGAAAGTGAAACTACAATATCAGATTGTCCACTTGCAGAGAATGTTACAGAACCATTACCACCTAAATCACTCGCCGTCTTAAAGACGGAAATATTATGTGTACCACTTCCACCACTTGTTGTATTGATACTATATCCAGTACCACTTACAGATGCAGTCCAAGAAACACTTGAATTTAATACTACCGTTAAAGTATCACCAGCAGCAGGGAAAGATAACGATGAAAGGTTAGTATTCCAAGTAACATTAAAGTTTTGAGTTACAGTAGTTGAAGCCGCAGTACCTGGACTCGCATTATCTGCTCGGAATTGAATTAGAGCTGTTTTAGGTGTAGTTGTACTATCATTATCACCCGTTGCTTTTACACCAATTGTAAATGTATTTCGTGAACTAAGTGCACTTGATGCAACATTAGCAGTCACTCCTGATACATCAATGGTTACATCCGATTGTGTTTGTACAAACTCAAAATCAGAACTATAATTAATAAATACTGCAGATGTAGCTGGGTCTCCACCAGTAATAGTACCAGTTAAAGTTTGAACCGTTGTGGTATCATTATACGCAAAGTTAGATGTTGGGTCAGATATTGTAACAGTTGGAGCCGAAGCCGCACTATTTTGACGTATAGTTATACTTGGTGCATTTGCAGGACCTGTAACTTGGAATGTTCCTTGTCTTTGTGCACCACTTACTCCGTTTTGGTTTTTATCAAAAGATAAACCAACAGTTGTAGTACCCGTACCACTTGTTGGACTTAAACTATAATTCGATAATGTTGGAGTTCCTACCGCAGCTATAGTCCAACTTGTATCTGAGTAATTATCATCAGTTACATATAATGCTACATATTGGTCATTACCATCTGTTGTATTATTACTTGCATCAGATGTAAGTGATAATGTTCGTGAAGCTGCCGTTTTAGTTCTTGTATAATCTCCATAAACTGTACCTGGATAATTTGAGTATCCACTTGGAATATTAACGTAAACTCTATAACTTAATTCACCGCTATCAGCTGCATTAAATGAAGATGGGGATATAGAATTTAGCGTACCCTCACTTAAATTCACATTAATAGTACCATCCGAATTAATACTTGTAGTTACACCTGCATCAGCTATATCAAAGTTATTATCAGGTTGTATAGTTGTTTTACTACCACTTACAAGAGCATTATTATTACCATAACCAGTAGCTGGTGCTTGAACTATTATATTTGCCGTTCTCGTTGTATCTGATGAAACTTGTGCGTATGAAGTATTACTAATAGAACCAACATATGTTATTGATGTTATTGTACCTGGCCCACCTAATGTTGGGGGAGTAATTACACCAGTTGTTGATACCCCCCATTCAGTAACTTGTGCAGTATCAAAAGTAAAGGTATTAAATGTTAATCCTGCTAACTCATCCATACCATGTGGAGCGGTAAGACTAAATTGTTCAGAAGCATATTGTAAATCTAATTGAGCATTACTACTTCTACCCAACTCTTCGTTGATATCTTCAAATGATATTGGTTGATTTGCCGCTGGTAATGTCATTATATTAACCTCTTAGTTGTTTAATTTCTTTTTCCAATTTATCAACCTTTTTAGATAAATCTTTGATTGCTTCAATTAAAAGTGGAGTTAGTTTTTCATATTTTACACCTCTATATCCTGTATCACTATTCATTTTAACAATTTCAGGTAAAATATATTCTATTTCTTGTGCAATAACACCTACATCTCTTCCTTTAAACATATGAACATCTGAGAATCCTTCTTTCCAATCAAATGTTACTCCACTAATTTCATTTACTTTATCTAAAGCATCTACTATAACTTTTACATTTTCTTTTAATCTTGAATCTGATGTTGAGAATGCTGTTATATTACCAGTTGCAGTAATATGCCCACCCACTTCAAGTTGGTTACCACTGGTAGATGTTGGTATTTTTACCCATTGAGTACTTGAAGCTACAACCTGCATACCACCTTGTGTAATTTCGGTAAATGGATTAGCACTTGTACTTAAAGTAACACTAAAAGAACTAATACTTGGATTATAGAAAGTAGAAGTTAATTGTGCAGGAGATGCTGTTACTGTACCACCATATGCAGTACCACTTCGGCTACGAGTACCAGTTAATACTCTATATATTTTAGTAGGATTAATAGCAACACCACTAAAGGTTACCGGATTTGTACCGGTAGTAGTGTTTGTACTTATAGTAGTTGAATCTACGCCAGATGCATCTACTTGTATTGTTTTTTCACCTATCTGAGTCCCAAGAGAACTGGATGTACCTTCATACAATGCTACTATCATGTAACCTCTAGCAGAATGACTGAAATATGCACTCAAACCACTTACAGTACTACTAATATATTGACCTCCAGCGGGTGTAGTAACTGTTGCAGAAAAAGTACCTGTAATACCTGTACCTAAACTACTTGGTGTTATTCTTGGTAAACTACTAAGAGTATATGATGCCATTACTGAACCAGTATCATCAAATGATAAGAAGGCATTTGAAGAAGTAGTTGTTTCTGTTTCACTTCCTACTGCTGTCCAAGATGAAGGGCTTGCAGAAGGTGCGGAATATGTAGAAGTCGGTGAAAGTGTACCTGTGTTTACAATTTTAATTACATCATCTGTTCCTGAAGAATCTTTGAATATAATACTACCATCATTAGATGTATTTATTGAAAATACTGAATTGGTTGTAGAAAGGTTATCAGTTTCAATGGTAAAGTTTGCTAATGTACCTCCAGTTGCAGTAATAGTTCCATCAAATGTACTTCCACCAGCTGCGGTAATTTGTCCAGTAAATGTACCATTATCCGCAGTTATATTACCATTGATTGTTAAATCACCACTATTATCAAATGTTAACTTATTTCCAAGTGAAAATACATTATCTGTTGTTGATGCGGAATTTCCAACATAAAATGGTGTATTTGAATTTCCATATGTACCCGTACCAATATAAATTCTTTTTCGATTTGATACAGCTCCCCCGTCTAATGTTATACCATTATTACCAACTCTAAATGTACTTGAAAAATATCCATCAGTACCTGCAATGATAGGAGAATAAACAGTTCTTCCATCTATATAAGTTCCTGCTGAAGAACCACTCATTTTACCATCTACTATTTTTTGGATATTATCCAAGTTTGTATTAGCGGTATTATTAGCAGCAGTTGCAGTATTATTAGCGGTAGTTGCGGTTGTAACGGCTGTACCGGCACTTGATGATGCAGCAAGAGCAACAGTATCATCTGTAAACCCACTATCATTGTTAAAATCACCTAAGTTTATTGAACTTTGATTTGTAAATTGAATTGAACCTGAAATTGCTAAAGTACTACCATTCCATTGTAATGCCCCACCGCTTCCACCAAGATAAAACCCACCACTATCATCCATATAAGATTTGAAAGTAGAACCATCATAATACCCTAAATAATTTGCTGTTAGATTCAAACCTTCTACTGCAGATGCGGATGCAAGGGTGAATACTTCTCCAAATGAATATTCTGCTGGATTTTCTAATGATTGTGTAAAAGAATTTTGAGTATATCCATCTAACATTGAACCAGTATCAGTTGGTGTAATAAAATCTTCGGTATTTGTAACAGTAATATTACCTCGAATAGAAAGAGTTTCTCCATCCCACAATAATTCATTACCACCAAGTGTTGGTGATTCTAATGATAAAGAACCAGTGCCTGTATTACCATTAATACCCAAGAAAATACCGTTACCAACATTATATCCTTGTGTACCTGTTGTTGCTCCTTGGTCAATTGAAATATAAGGATAGTTAGTTCCACCAGCGATTGTAATGTTTGCTGCTGATGCAGAACCACTATTGTTTGTACCAACGTTTATCGTGTTTTGTACATAAGATTCCGCAAATATACCAAGTTCTGCTGCTACAAATCTTGATGCAGTTCCAAGATTTTCCCAATATTCTGTTGAAGATGATGGATGTTCGAATCCACCATAAGATGGTCCACTTGAAGTTATTGCAAGATAGAAAGTATTGTTATATAAAACAGAATCTGCTCGTGCTAAAGAACCTGATGTTCTAACGTAATCTCTTGTTGTATCGTAAAGTCCAGTAAATACAAGACCAGGTCCATTTGAACCTTCTAAACCAGGTTGTCCTGCCTCTCCTTCTCTTACAATATTAAAGTTTGCAGTTCTACCAAAATCATAAGTTTCTCCACCTGAATCTGTATATCTTACATTTATTTCTAAGGATGATGATTCGGTTGTCATTGTACCCGGCACACCACCATATTCGTTTGTTGTTGGTTGAGTTTCGTTTGGTGTAATACCAGAACCAGTAACTCCTGTAATTTTATAGGTGTTAGTTCCACCACTATTATTGTAAGTTACTTCATCACCATCAACGTAAAGTTTTGTAGAACCGCTTGTGTACACATAGGAAGATGATGGAATGATTCCAGTATAATATGCAGGTAGAACTCCCCTTTCATTAGAAAGATACAGTACAACCCCTCCTAAGAAGGAAATAGGTGTTATGGTTGTTACATTATCAATTTGTAATCCGAATTCATCAGAAGCGGTAAATTGATAACTTACTGAACCTGTTGATAAATCCAACGATGAACCACTCAAGAAATAAGTTGCAACACCTGTTGTTGAATTATCTGATAAAAGAGTAAGTGGTGGTGGATTTCCTACTAATGATGATGAATTAGCAGTAATGGTTTCTGTATTAGATGCTAAATTCTTTCTTTTAACTGTAATAGTAGAAACTTGGTTAGATGGGTCTACACTACCATCTGATAATTTATAAGTAATTACTGGTCTATCATTATTTACAATTAAATCAGCGATTGGTTGTCCATCTTCTAATCTAAAAATAGTTTCATATTCATTTAAATCATCAACCGATGCGGTATAAATAATTGAACCTACTTCATAACTCGTATCACTACCACTAAAGTTTGCAATAGTTACAATTCCACCATTTTCTCCAGCCGAAGTTAATCCACCAGGATAAGTTCCACTATATGATAATGGGTCTATATAATTACCATTTGAATCAAATGCAGCGGATGCATATGTTATTGAACCACTAACGTTTTGTTTTGTTGCAACTAATCTTATTTGTTGGAAAGATGGATTTGCTATTGAACCACTATAAAATCTAAATGCACTTCTATCAGATTCAAATGTTAAAAGTTTTAAAGTTCCAAGAGTTTGTTTGTTACCTTGAGTAAATCTTACTGTCTTTTGAAGTTTAACTGGAATGTAGTTGTTATTAATATCATACATTTCAAAGTTGTAATCAAACGTTTCATCTTGTAAGTTTCTTTCTTCTTCTTGAACAGTCTTAAATATTTTTGGTGAAAATCCCCTTGCAGCTGCTGGTTTTAAATTTAGTTTAGCTATTTGCCAACCATCTCCTCTTGCTTCGATTCCCAGTTTCGTGTTCGAACTTTCATAATCAGAAGTAATAATATTTTGAATATCTTTACGCGAGTTAAACTCGGAATCTGCTTTTATTTCAGTAAGGTATTGTTTAAAATCAACAGAACCACTCGAACCTGTAATATATAATTTAAGAGTTTTATCAATTATTGTATCAGCGGCTTTATATATTGTTGTTGAAATACCAGATGAAGTAACAAATGTACCAGTTGTATTATATGCAGATGATGCGGTATAAATTGCATCAATTCTTTTTACAATTACCTCATTAGGAGAAGAATCAGAAATATTAAGTACATATGGTATATTAAGTGGTGAATTTAAAATAGTCTCAGTTTGACCTGGTGTAGTTTTATCTCCAATGTAATTACCTGCAGTTATAGTTGTAGGAAAGAATGGATAATCTGTTACTGAACTATAAAATATACTTGATGTTGTTGGTGGTACTTGTTGTGTATAGTAAGAAGCCGATGTAATTGTTGTAACTTCTGAACCAGATAAAGATAACGTATCTACCGCACTACCAATTGGATTACCATCTATTTGAGAAACTAATCCAATTTCCTCTAAATCAGCATTTAAAACTTGTCTTGTTCTATTTGTTCTATAATCTAAATAAATAAAGTTATATCCACTACCACTTGTTTCAAAATCAAATATAGCCTGTGAACCACTCTCTAACATATTCAATGGTAAAGATTGGAAATCATTTGTATCTATTGATGATAATTGGTAGTTAAGAGAACCACTAATAGCTTCTACTGCAGATTGTGATACTGATGAGTGATTATAGAATAATAATCCATCTGTGTTGAAGTTTCTAAACGCAAAAGAGTTTCTCCATACAGTATTTCCTGATAAATAACCAGATTCAGATACAAATGATTCTATATGATATTCAACTGAACCAGTTCCGGTTGGTAAAGTTAAAGAACCACTATCTGTAAGTAAAGATATGATAACAGAACCACTTAAATGATTATGTTGTTTAAACGTAAGATTTACATATTCGTTAACAAATTTATCAGTTTCGGTAGTTGATATATCATTATGTATAGAACCACTCGGTACAAACCCTTGTTGAATAATTACATTACCATAAACAAATGAATCTGAATTAATATCACCAGATGAAGATACAGATGATACGTTATAAATTTGCCCACTTGAACTATCAAATGTATATACATCAGTTATTTGACCATCATCATTTCTAAAAATATAAGGTATTTCTAATGGTGATATAAAATCTAAAGAAGATGATGGTGAATCAAAAACAGTAGTTAGATAATCTCTACTACTAACACTTGCGGGTGTTAATGGATATCCTGCTTCTGTATATAAATTATCTCCACCTTGGGTTGGTACTCTTGGTACAACAAAACTTGAAGTAGAAGTATTTTGAACAGTACTACCAGATAATTGAAATAAATCATATAAGTTGTATCTTGTGGAAGATGGATTCATTTCACCAATAGTAATTCTACCAATAAACACCATCACAGAATTATTAAAATCTGCCTCTACAAGATACGCATACTGAGTATCACCATCAATTGTAAGAATTAATTGCCCATTTTCAATATTTAGAGTACCACTAAAATCAGCACTTGTTCCATCTGTAAATTCAATCTCACCTGATTCAAAGTTCATAGATACAATATCATACGATTCACCATATAGAATATCACCATTTAATCTATCTAATCTTTTTACAGTTATTAACTCACCATTTATCGGTTCTACATTTCTGTTTGTTCTGTAATCAATGTGTACATAGTTGTATCCACTTTGTTCGTAAGGAATTATAACTTGAGAACCTGTACCACTTGTGTGCCAAGATTGAGCAGTTTGATAATCATTTGTATCAATCGCCTCAAATGAATATTCAGTAGAATTTCTATACGAAGATAATTCATCTAAATAAGTTGGACTATTATAGTAATAAAATTTTGCATCTCCACCAATATTTTCGAATGAAAGTATAGCTAACTCTTCAGAACCCGATGTATAAACTTCCGAATAGATATTAACATCTGTTGGATTACCACTCATCGGTATGGTATAAGAACCACTATCTAACCAAACATTTACAATTAACTCAACACCACCAAAAGAACCACTTACAGATACTACATTTGCGTTATTAGATGAATCCGTTTGGACTCTTGATGATGTACCCCAATCTCCACTTGTTGTATCAAATGTTAAAGAAGCAGATATGCTTGAATCATATGTATAATCTGAACTTATTGATGTAAATACAGAACCTGTTGTGTTTTGTGGTGTATCGAAAAATGATAACTTGGTATTATCGTAAATGTAATTACGAGTTAAATCTTGTGATGATGATTGAATCAATATAGAATTATACCCAGTAGATGTTTGATACGATACTGGATATACAGACATTACAGTTGGGTCATATAAATAATATGTAGTTGTTGAAACAGATTCTGTTACTATTGTTTTTTCACCTTCTATTGAATCAAAATAAGAACCACTAACAAGTGTTTTTAAACTTACTTCATAATCAACCCCACTAAAAATATCAAATTCATTTGCAGTTGTTACATTTATCGATTCTGTTGCGTACGAACTTGATGGTACATTTATTCGTATGGATTCATAAAGTAAATCATTATCAAATGATATAGATGAATCAGAACCGCTTATTTGTATCGATTGAGTAGCCCAATATTGATTGAAGTTGGTTTCAGTTAATCTACCAGCTCCTCCGGTTTTTTCACCAGCAACTTGAGTAGTATCTACTAATAAATCATCTATTTTATCTGTTAATTTTATTTCCTCTAAAAACTTAAAATCACTAATATCAGAACGGGATTTTCTATATATTTTTATTTTATCTAAATTACCAGTAAAAGTATCTATATTTTTAAAAACTAATCTTTGGTAAGATCCTGTTACAATTGTATCGGTAGATGTTCTTCCATCAAAATATTCAAAAGTGGTTGTATATGCAGACGAATCAAAATTTGAAACTTTATTATTTACCAAATATGGCTTATCTACTAATACCGTATTATTATTTAATACCTCTTTAACAGTAGCAGTATAATTTAATGATGGAATTGAAATTTCATTTTCATCAACAGAACCCGTCCAACCTGGTCCGTTGGTAATTTCTAATCTATATAAACTACCTGCTCTCCAAGTTCTGATATCAGTTCCAAGTTCTGGTATATCAGCTCTACCTTGTACTGAACCACTTTGTGTTACATCTGGTATAATTTGTTGAACCAATCCACCTTCAGCTTCCTCTATACTTACAATTGGTTTTTTATAAAAAATTACAGGTGTATCGTTTTCAAGATTTTTATTTATATAAAAATTCTTTTCCCATTTAACATTATAAGTACCTTCCCATTCCGATGGTATAGGTCTTAAAATTCCATCAGAATCTATATATTCTTTTAATTCACCAAGTACAGTAATTTTTGCAGGTCCTACCGGTATATCATCATAAACATGGGCTGATAGAACAACAGAGTTTCCTTCATAGTAATCAGGTAGACCACGACCAGGCTCTACATAAAGAGTACCACCATTTACATCAACAATCTCAATCTTTACCGCAGTAGATTCTTTTAGGTAAGGAGACCCTTCCATTAAGAATAAGTTTTTACCAGAAGTAAATGTTTCTCTAAACTTTGATACCTTAAAAAATTGAGAGTTGGGTTCTTTATCTGTTATGAATGTATTATATCCACTAAGATTTTCAAACTTATTACCAACTTTTACTATACACGCCATATGGGAAATTCTTATTTATACTTGTATAAATATCGTTCAAAAAAACTTATCAATATTTATACATAGAAATATATAGAAAGTTATAGAATGAGAAAATACACCACAATACAAATAAATAAAGAAACCCATGAACTCTTACAGGATTATTGTAAGGAACATGGGTATAAGTTAAGCGGATTGGTTGAAACGTTAATTAAACAAAGAGTTAATACACCAAAACCAAATAATGTACTAAGGGTTAATTCTTAATTATTTTCCTACCATATCTTTATCTGAGATAATTAATTCAGAATTGTTTATATACCTATCTATCGTTTCTTTTATTTGAGGAATGGTATTCCAAACAATACTATGTTCAGAATCGGGATTGTATTCACCTTTAACTAAATAAGTAACTATTGTTTCATCTTCTAATGTTATAAATCCATGAGCATAATTATCTGGAACCAAAACTGCTTGTTGATTTAATAAATCAAATTGTAAAACTTCTTTTGTTTCTAAATCATATAGAAAATCAATTATTCTTCCCTTTACAACCTTTACCATTTTAGTTTGTGGTGGATTGGTTTGATAATGCATTCCTCTAAAAGTATATTTCTTTTTATTATAGGATACATTTACTTGCTCCCAATCTTTACAATCAATTGGTGTCAATGAACCTCTATTATCCTCATAGGTTGCTATATTTTTTTCTAACATAATTTATCTTTTAAATAATCTTTAATACTGTATAATCTGTCTGTATTTGGTGAATGTAAGCAATATAATCTATCATGTCCTTTTCTATCTTCAACATACTCATACTCAACATTAGATTTTGTTATTTCTTTTATATAATCTATAATTTCTATATTCTCCAAAACCTCCCCACTACCAATATGCCTTATACCAATATCAAATGGTGATATCATATATGAGTATATTTTTTCTACATTATCTTCAACCCAAATCCATTCTCTTTTTTGTTTACCATCTCCATATATTGGAATCTTACCACCATTTTGAATATTTCTAAAAACAGTTGGTATGAACTTTTCAGTATGTTGTCTATCTCCAAAATTATTACAAGTACGAGTAATCAAGTATGGTAATTTAAAAGTATGGCCCGCACTTTGAACAATTAAATCAGCTGATGCTTTAGTTGAAGAATAATAAGAAGAAGGGTATAACGTATCCGTTACAAATGATTTTGGTTTTCTTAATTTATCCAAATCTCCATAAACTTCATCTGTTGATATTTGGATAAACTTTTTTAAGTTAGGATTTTTCCTAGCAACTTCTAATAAATTAAAAGTTCCTTGGACATTTGTTTTAATAAATGGAGTACCATCTTTTATTGAGTTATCAACATGAGATTCGGCTGCAAAATTAACCAAGTAATCATACTTACCCAAATCACTTTCTGTTACATCACATATATCTTTAACAAGTAATTTATTTTTATTTGGTATATTATCTATATTTGAAGCATAAGTCATCTTATCTACAATAAGATAATCAATTTTAATCTTATCCAATAAATGAACAAAGGATGAACCAATAAAGCCACATCCTCCTGTAACAATTACTCTCATAGGTTATTTAATTTATCAAGATTCATACTAAAATCTTTTGATACTTCTAACTTTCCAATATCTACACTATTTCTATCTGATGCCCACTCATAAACAGATTTTCTATGGTTACCAACATTTATAACTCCCTTTATATCAGTTTGTATAACTTTATTAATTAGAGGAGCAATTTTATCTACATAATCCTTTGAAGTATATAAATTATCAAAAGCAGTTTCGTATGGAAATTTACTTGGTCCAAATGATGTTCTTATTATCAAGTGATTTTCTAAAAATCTAACAGATGCTTCCCCTCCGAGTTTACTCCATGCATATATGTTATAAGGAAGTATGGATTCATCCTCTTTGTGATTTCCATTTCCATTATAAACATAATCGGTAGATATATAAATTAATCTTTTATTTTTTCTTAAACAATAATTTGATAAATTAGCAGTACCAATTATATTTGTTTCTATAAAATCAGTTTCATTACCTTTAACTTTTGAAACATCAATTTTAGCTGCGGTGTGTAATATACAATCAAAATCATCTAAGTGATAAAAAGTGAGAGGATTTCTAACATCAACCTGTTCTTTAGAAAATAAAGTTAATTCATTATTTATTTTTTTTAATTCGGTAGATAATAATCCATTTCCACCAGTAACTGCTATATTAGAACTTAACATTTGAGAATCCATTTACTTTTTTAATCTCAATCAATCCATCTACAACATCTCGCATTGAATCGATGTGTGATATTACCATTACAAAATCAAACTGAGTTTTAAGGTATGTAAACAACATAAATAGAGATTGTAGGTTCTCACTATCCAAAGTACCAAAACCTTCATCAATCACAAGGAAATTAGGTCTTGGGAGGTTACATATGTTGATTAGGGCAACTCTAATTGCTAAACCACTAATAAACCTTTCCATACCACTACACATTTCTAAACTCCATCTTTGGTCACCATATACCAAATATGCATTGATGTTCTTACCATCCATCTCTAACTGCATTCCAAACTCTACGATTTGTGCAAGGATGTTATTTACCTCACCTTCAATCATTGGTAGAGATTTTTCAATCAACTCATAAGATACACCATCTTTAGAAAGTGCGTTTAGATAATAATCAAATAACTTAGATTGTTCTTCTAAATCCTTAACTTCTTTAATTCTATCTTCAATAGTTTCTTTTTGATTTTGAAGAGCAGATACTCTACCATTTAATTTCAGAATATCACCATTGATTCTTTTTAGTTCATCCTTAACACCATTTTGTTTTTCTCTAACCGCAGTTATCTGTTCTCTTGTTTTTTTGTTTTTCTTAATTTGTTCTTCGTTCTTATAATACTCATCAATTAGTTGTTTTTGTTGTGTAACTTGAGTATCTAAACGAATTTCTTCTGTTTCGGTTGTTGATAACTTGTTAATAAGTTGAGAAATCTCTCTATCGAGTTTATCTTCTTTATCTTTTGCATCTTGGAACTTAGAATATTCTTCTTCGTACTTAGATAAAGATTCAATATCTAAATTGAGATGTAATTTAGATTCATTTTCTTTTTGTAATATGGATTCGTATTCTTTTATATCAGAACCAACTTTTTCTTTTTGCTCTCTAATGGTTTGAGAGTTTTCCATACAAATATCACATTCTTCATTGTATTTGTGTGAATCCAAATGTTCTTTTCTTTCATAAAGAGAATCTAACTTTACTTGTATTTTTTCAATATTCGTTTCAACATCTCTTAATTTATCTTTTGAATCTTTTAAATTTTTAATCCCAACCTCCAAATCTTCTTCATCGAATTGGTCAAGAATTTCATCTAAAGTAATTTGTAATTCTTCTCGATAGGTGATTCTTTCTTGAATAGAACCTTTTGTGATTAGGAGCTCTTCCTTTTTGGTTTCGAGGTTACCCAATCTATTTTCTAACTCATTTATCGATACCCCACTATCAGAATTTAACTTTACTATCTTTTCATTTAACTTGATAATTTGTCTATTGAGAATATCATCTTCTTCTTTTAATGCTCTTTGAGACATCTCTAAAAGTTTATACTCGTTTTTGTCGGTTTTTAATTCAGTGTCGATTTGAGCTAATTTTGTCGTAAAATCATCTCCCTTGAATTTTCTGATAAGTGTTGCATTATCCCTATTCTCATCACTAGCTCGTTGATATAATTTATCAAAGATATCTACTCCAATAAATTGTGAGAGTATCTCTTTACGTTCACTTTGTGATTTATCAATGAATAGTGCGTTGTTACCTTGTAGAGAAAGAGTAGTTAAAACAAAATCTTCAAACTTACCCAAGTACTTTTCAATGTTTTTGTTTGTATCTTTTCTTTGTTCTCCATTGAGTGATTCTATAATACCACCATCTTCTCTCCAAAACGATACATCTACCTTTACCGCAGTTTGCTTTCTAACATATTTTGCAGTTCGTTCAATGAAGTAATCTATTCCATCTATCTCGAAGTTAAACTTACAATAAAACTTATCCTTACGATTGTTCAGAACGTTTTTAGCTATATTGGTACGAGAAGTTTTATCATAGATACAGAAAGAGAGTGCATCCCACATCGAGGATTTACCACTTGCATTTGGAGCAAATATACCCATGATACCTTGTGCTCTATCGAATCTGATAAGGTTATCTTCACCATAGGAAAACATATTAGAGAACTTAAACTCTTTTGGTGTCCATAAAATGTTACCTGCTATATCTGATGTATCTATTTGTGTGTTAAGTTCTTTATTGATTTCTGCGATTCTATCTAACTCATCGTTTTCTAATAGATACTGTCTTTCTAAGTAATCTCTGATTAGAGAGTTTTGGAAAGTTTCATCTTTAACATCACCGACAATATTTTTATTTAACTTACTATTGGTTTTCATTTGACCCATAGTATCGGTTCGAGTTACAGTTACTTCAGCTACCTTAAATAACTTTTTAAGTTCAGTAATACATCTCTTCATTTGAGATGCTTCAGTATTTGTAAACCTCAATCTTAATCGTGGGAACTTTGGAAGTTTCGTACCAACCTCATCATATACCCATTGTGGTATCGTACCATCAACTACATCTACTGTTAAGAATCCATAATCATTATGGATATGGTGTTCAGTAAAGGTTCGAGTGGGAACATCCCACAATAAGTAACCATGATTTTCGAGTAGTTCTCCATGATTCTGTTGAACCATTGAACCTGCGTAGGCAACCCACTCATATCCTTTACCAAAAGTTTGTCGTTTGTGTATATCACCCAAAAGGGCCATATCAAATCCATCAAACATATCCACTTGGAATGAGTTGGATGATACGGTATAACCGATATCGGTTTGTGCTTTATTTACTGGTCCATGGAATAAACAAATTTTGTTTTCTCCTTCTATATCAATTCCTTTGGGCCAGTTTTCTTTGTTATCCAAAATGGAGTAGACAACAAAAGTAAGATTATGAATATGATAAGTACCAG
>Ga0222715_10001140_pt1 | contig 26053 bp, 29 predicted proteins | sample C33_9DmetaG_FD_165056 | JGI IMG/M metagenome (GOLD analysis project Ga0222715, IMG submission 165056) | Estuarine water microbial communities from San Francisco Bay, California, United States - C33_9D | ecosystem: Environmental > Aquatic > Marine > Unclassified | place: USA: California...
GAATTGATTAACCCTGCCAATGGCGAGGTAGTCGAGGTGGTGAGTGCAAAGTATTTGTGGCAGAAGATTCTAGACTTGCGGATGCAGACTGGAGAACCATACCTAGTCTTCATTGACACAGCGAATCGAGCGTTGCCTGAGTGGTTGGATGACAAGGGGTTGCAGATTAACGGGAGTAACCTATGCACCGAAATCTTTCTACCCACCAGTGCCGACCGAACAGCAGTGTGTTGCCTGTCTAGTTTGAACTTGGAGTATTATGATGATTGGAAGAATGATGACTTGTTTATTCCAGATGTTATGGAAATGCTTGATAACGTTCTTCAGTATTTCATCGATAATGCTCCTGACCATATTCGTCGTGCTATTCGTTCTGCTACCGATGAGAGGTCTGTTGGACTTGGGACTCTAGGGTTCCATGCGTACTTGCAAAAGAATAACATGGCTATCGATGGGGTTATGTCTAAGTTAACCAACCGTGATATATTTAAGCACATCAGTAAGGAATGTAAACGTGCAGACACTTTATTGTTTTTTAAGAGAGGCGCTTGCCCGGATGCAGCTTGGTCTGGGATTGACCGCCGCTTTAGTCATCATATGGCTATTGCTCCCAATGCTTCTTCCAGTCTTATTATGGGTAACACTTCGCCATCCATTGAGCCGTATCGAGCAAATGTATTTAGGCAGGATACTCTAAGTGGAGCGCACATCTACCGTAACCGCTTCCTTACTAAACGGCTTGCTGAGCTTGGTATGGATGACGATGACACTTGGGCTAGTATTATTGCCAACGATGGTAGCGTTCAGCATTTGGACGTTCCCGAAGATGTGAAGGAAGTATTTAAGACAGCGATGGAGATTGACCAGCGATGGTTGGTTGAACTAGCAGCAGATCGGCAGGAGTTTATCGACCAAGGACAGAGTGTTAACCTATTCTTCCGACCCGATACAACCATTGCCTACCTACACGCAGTTCACTTCATGGCTTGGAAGATGGGCTTAAAGAGTTTATACTACCTGCGCTCTGACAAGGTGCGTAAGGCAGACAAGGTTGGTGCACAGATTAAACGTCAGCGCATCGAGGAAACAATTGACATGACAGCTATTGCCAATGGGGAAACCTGTCTGGCGTGTGAGGGTTAAAACATCATATTGTAGGGCTAGTATCAAGCTATCCACGGTGCTAAAAACACCTAGCTGGTACTACCCTACTAACAACCACCGAGGATTACGAATTGAAACCACAACTGACAGAAGAACGTACAACATTCAAACCATTCAAGTACCCTTGGGCGTATGATGCTTGGTTACAACATGAGCAAAGCCATTGGTTACATACTGAAGTGCCTATGGGCGAGGACTTGAAGGACTACCAGAAGAAGCTGAAGAAGGAGGAGAAAGAATTCTTAACCAAAATCCTACGCTTCTTTGTGCAGGGAGACTTGGACATTGGTGATGGGTACTACACCCACTACCTACCAGTGTTCAAGCAACCTGAAGTGCGGATGATGATGAGTGGCTTCGCTGGTCGGGAGGCTCTGCACGTTGCTGCCTATGCCCACCTAATCGAGACTCTAGGGCTGCCTGAAAGCACCTACAACGAGTTTCTGAAGTATGGTGAGATGGTGGAGAAGCATGAGTATTTTCAAACGCTTGACGAGGCTCCTGTTGCGGAGAAGATAGCTACAATCTCTGCCTTTGGTGAGGGGATGCAGTTGTTCTCTTCATTCGTTATGCTGCTAAACTTTGCACGACACGGGAAGCTGAAGGGGTTAGGTCAAATCATTGCTTGGTCTATTGTGGATGAGACGCAACACGCTGAGGGTATGATTAAGGTGTATCGAGAGTGGGTTAAACAACATCCGAATGAGAGCACTAGCGACCGCATCAAGGAGATTGCTAAAGAGATGGTGGCACTAGAGGACAAGTTCATTGACCTTGCCTTTGGTATGTATGAAGTGGAGGGGTTGACAGCAGAAGAGGTTAAGCAGTATATTCGTTACATTGCTGACCGACGACTAATCAGCATGGGTATGAAGGGTGTCTTCAAAGTTAAGAAGAACCCGATGCCTTGGGTTGATGGGATGTTAGGCGTAAGCCACACCAACTTCTTTGAGCAGAAAGTAACAGATTATTCTAAGGGTGCGACCAAAGGGACTTGGGATGACGTATGGGGGAAAGCAGCATGAGTATTCACATCAACTATCGGCTCGGTATGGGCTTTGACATTGAGCATAACGACGACATCTGCCACGTGGTAGGGGATGATGAGGGAAGGTTTGTAGCCGCCTATGAGGGGCTTATCATTCGTATCCCCTTCTTCTCCATCTACATCGGTGAGTTCAGTGAGCTTGACCCTGAAGTATTGGAATTAGAAGACTAAAAAAAAAGCCCCTAAGCTATCTGCCTAGGGGCTTTTTTGTTACTTACCTAATTTGTCATATCTCTTTTGCTTCAGGATTCGTTCCTTCAACAGGGGATATTTTCTACCTAACTCAAACCTAGCTCTTGCTCTAGCTTTTGCCATAATCTTTTTCTCAATTATGTTCTCAGCTACCTTTTTATTAGGTATCTTCTCTAGGAAATCAATTGCAGTAGCAAGGCGTTGAGTAGCATATTTGTTAATCAACTTCTTATACTCACCCAGCTCTTCGGCAGTTAAGTCCTGACCACCCATCTTCCTAGACACTGGAGCTATAGAAACACCCATAGCAGCAATGCGCTTCTGGAACTCTGTCTGCTCAGGGGCTACCGCAATACCAGTGATAGCCTGCATTGTGTTAGTTTGCATAGGGGCTAACACATTGGGGTCAGCACTGAAAGATGCGTACTTCTCTGGTAGCATCTCTCGGAAGTAGGGAATACGCTGTTGCATCTTCTCTATTGTTGAGACAGCCTCACGCTCAGAGGGGTCGATGGCACGAGCGAATGTGTTAGAGATAGCAGGTACAAAACGCTTAGCAAAGTTGTCAATAATGTCCTTAGCACCACTAGCATCCTTATCAAAGATAGGAACTAAGATGTCGTGAAAACCTTGCATAAAAGTCTTCTGCAACATATTAGCTTTGATGGATGACCAAGCTACATTCCTCGCTTCTTCCCACTCTTTGCCTGGTTGTACCTTACCATCCAGAATGCGATCAGTCTCAGCAAACGCATCAGCGGCTAACCCCATCACCGTGGCAAATGGTTCAACTCTAGCGTATGAAACCCAAGTATCACCAACCTTAATTGACAATGGCTGCTTACCCTCTGCTTGCCATGTTGCTCTCTCAGCAGGGTCGCTAGGTTCAGAACCAGTAAGAATCCCTTCCTTGTGTAACCCATACATACCTAGTGTCATACCAAGACCAACAAGCTGACGAGCGTGCATATCAGCCATACTCATACGCTCAGCCGCTGTTACGAAGTTTACAATCTCTTCACCAGCAGCATTTGTGGTAACCTTCTTTGTAGTGATAGTCTTGGTTGGTCTGATAAGGTAACCAACTCCGGGGATATAACCACCACTCTCTAGGAAGATGTTCCAAGGTGTACGTAAGAATGGTACTATCTGGGTGAAAGTAACTTGGAAAGCATTCCTTCCCTCCCCCTTCAATTCTTGTATCTTTTTCATACTACCAATCAACTCAGATTGGAACGTACCATCCTTAGCATAGTTGCGAACATCAAAGATTGCAGTGTCGAAGTCTTTACCTACTGACTGCTCGAATCGCTCCATGTTCCCATACAAGTCTTCAGCTTTACCAGTTAGGAACACCTCGTCCTTATATTTCTTGTACAAGTCATCATACGAACCTAGCCCATCAGCCTCATCCTTAGAGGCTTTACGACTTAGGTAGTTCATCATACGTTGGCTACGCATACGAGCTTTAAAATACTCGTCGATTGCGACTGTCAACTTGGTGGGTAGTCGAACAATTTTACCAGTCCTACCACCAATCGCTTGGGTCATGTAGTCATAGCTGTCACCTAACAACTGACGGGCTACCTCTGGGTTAATCTCTCCAGTCGTAGGGTCAGGGGTTACACCTAAATCTTGCATCAACTCGTCGAACTTCTTAGGAGATAACCCCAATGACTTAGGGGTTATTGAGAAGTCTACAGGCAACCCACTCTTCCAAGCAGAACTAAAGAAGATAGAGTCATTTTTCCATCCATCAAAGGCAGCAGACAACATCGCTCTAGCAGCCCTTTGTTCCTCTTTCCCTTTAGGTAGGGACTGAAGTACAGCGAGGATAGGTTTAATCAGAGTCTGAATACCGTTACCAATCGTGTTAACCACTGGTGTACCCAGACCTGATAGCATTGAGTTAATTAACAACTCATTTAGCTTCTGTCCAAAGTTAGGTTTCTTACCTGCTAGAGCGCCCTCAAAGGCTGAGCTAACAACCTCAGCAGCTTTCTCTGGGTCAATGCTTTTACTCTTTGCATAAGCATCTAGCATTGGGTCGATAACATTAACAGAGCATACTGGGTTTATTTGTGACATTAGCAAAGCACTCCGGGAAACATATTTTGTACAGTTTTGTTGTTACGAATCTTCTCGCTCAACAGGTTATAAGCGTTCAGCGACCGACCAGCTTTACTGCCTTGTTCTTGTTTGAAAAGCATAACTCCAGTATAATACTGCAAGTCACGCGCCAACTTAGCACCTTCACTATCAACCCATGAGCCACCAGCAGCGCGATGGTCTAAGGCTTTGTCAAGGGCAGCAATACGAGAGTTAAAGGCGTGCCAATAGAAAGGAGCAAAAGCACCGACCTCTTTAGGTTCTAGTGCCTTGTCATTCTTTGACCGTTTAACCATCCACTCTACGATGTTGCCATGTCGTTTCTGAATTACCTTTAGGTATTGTAACCCATCTTCCATATAACCTACAAGACCTCTCTTATGTTTTGAAGCCATCTCCGCTTGTACTTTGGGAGGAAGCATCTTAATCACATCCTGAACACTCATAGAGGTTAGGCGGTTCATCATCTCAGTAGGCGGCAGCGCATCAATACCGGGCATCAAGTCGCTAGCATATTGACGAGCAGGAGACACACCACGAGCACCAACAGACTTAGGTTCTACTGGAGCACCGATAGCCTCTAGTGCTGCTCGGTCCGTCTCAGGGGCTTTAGGGGCTGTCCACTGTTCTTTGTTAACAGGAGGAATGCCTGACCAAAACTGCTGTGACTGAGGGGTTATCTCTGGTTGATCACCAACACCTCGACCCATAGCAGCAGCCTCAGATTCTTGTGCTGCCGTAACTTCTGCTTTGGTACGAGCACGATAGGCTGGAAGATCGATGGCAATACCAGCAGCTTCCATACGGTCCATGAACTCACCATTACTAATGAATGGTTGGTTCGGTTTGCTTGTGTCGCGGAAGTTAATAGTACCATCTCTGTTAGTAACAACCTTAACACCAGCGCGTGCGAGTAGGTTTAAGTCCTCTTCATCCAGCCCATCTTTAATGGTTACTTCTGGCTTGATAGCCTTAGCCACCTTCTTAGGTGCAGAGGCAGTTTCAATTATTCTTGCAGAAGTGCTAGAGGCATCCACTGCTATCTTGTCACCGCTAACCTCACCAGCACCTATCTTCTTAACCAACTCATCACGGGTTGTACGGGCTAGGGCAGAAACCTCAGCATCCGACAAACCTGTTACGCCTTTAACCCAATCCACATAGGCTGCATGGCTAGCACTCTTAGTAGCACCCTTACCAATGATGTATAATGCTTTGTCTAGATCGTTAGCAAAGACAGGAGTAAACTGATTGAAGCGAGGCTTAGCGCCTGATAGGGTACGAGGGAGGTTAAAGTTAACTGTGGGTAGAACTTCTTCCTCAACCTCAAACTGCTTTGTCTGTGGGTTAAACGTAGCGTTCTCAGGGATTTTAGGAGATGCTGGTGTCTCTTTATCCAGCTTAGCTGCAACACCATCTGCGCCGACAGTTTCATCCACCGCCTTCAATGGGTCTTCAGATTTCAGGATTTTAGCTGCATCCTTCTCTGCTTCACCAGCCTTACCAAACCGACCGAACAGCTTACCAAGTCCATAACCAAGACCAGCACCTAAACCAGCCCCTGCTAGGATGTTCATAACCTTACTGTCACCAAACTCTGAATAGGTAGGGTCTAGAACACCACCAGTAGCGCCACCTAGCGCCCCCTTCAGCATCCAACTTAAAGGCTTTAACACGGTAGCAGGGAGTGTTACAGGGTCAAGTCCAGAGCCAGAGAGAAGACCAACCCACCCTGCAATGGGGTTAGTCTCTAGCATCATACGTGCTCGACGCTCATTCTCCAAATCAGCTTTTTCGTCAATGGTTATAAAATCATTCTCAGGAAGCATACCAGCAAGCCCCCTGAGAGATGAAGTGATACCTTGAGACATATTAGATAACAAGGCTTCTCCAGTACCCCAACCCTCTCCTGTTACATACCGTAAAGCGTCCTCACTCATGTCATCATAACGACCCTCCATGTCAGCCTTTAGGTCTTCGTATGAGAGTAAGTCCCAATTTACTTTAGCCATGTTCTAATCCTTTTATTTTACGAGTCCTAAGTCCTTCAACCGTTTGTACCGAAGACCTAATTCTCTCTCAATTGCAGTTGTATCAACCCCTGCTTCCTTCATCCTTTTAACCGTATCCACTAATTTCCGATAGTCCACCAATTGTTTAACCATAGCGGCTGGTACACCTGCCTGTTGCATTTGATCTGGTGACATCTGATCTGGACTAGCTGGTTGTTGGTCAGCAGAAGGGAATGTCATTGGCTTCTCATTCGGTGGAGCAGGAATAACCTCTGGACCTGCACCTACAAGACCGCCTGAATTTAGAAGTCGCTCTGACTCGGCTTGGGATTGGTTATCACCTTCACCGATAGCAGCTCGTTTCTTAGCTAATGCTGCCAGTTTCGCTGCTTTCTCTCCGTCTCCACCACCGCCAGCACCATCGCCTTTAGGAGGAGGTGTATCCGATGGCATCGTGGCTTTAACCCACACACCGTTAATAAGGTCTTCAGTCCAATAGAACTGTCTAGGCTCTAGCACACCCTCTTCGTTCTTCACCATACGAGTTTCTTTACGATCTCGTGTACGGTTTGCAGCTTTAAACTTAGCATCTTCCAAAGCTAAATCTTCAGCTTCCAGCTTACGGGCTTCATTCAAAGCCATCAGATACTGTTTACCCATACCCGGCTTATCAGCTAAAGCGCCAGCAACGGCTTTCATCTTTTGTGCTGGTGTGCCTTTTACAGCGTTACCAGCTTTTATAGCCTCATCTAGGTATGAAGCCTCAACCTCACCAGCAACCTTACCACCAAGCAAGCTACCAGCACCCATGCCAATCATAGTACCAGCATTCTGACCCATAGAGACAACTTGCTGTAACAGCCCCTGACTACCCATCTGAGCAGGGGAAATCATCATGGAGTCTAACGCTGTATTGCGGAGTTGTTGTGGGCTTTGAGTACCAAATAACCCTAAAATTTCACTAGCCATGTTAGCTCCTTATGCTGTTCCCATTGGGTTACTACCATACATATAACCACCGCCACCAGCACTAGCCGCTGCTGGAGTCCCAAAACGTTGTTTCATCAAAGCTGTGCCTAGGTTACCAAACATACCAGCACCAGCCAAGCCACCAGCAAGGTTAGCCTGAGCAGCAGCCTGACCACCAGCCAACAGAGCTTGTGCTTGGTTAGCTCCAGCGGTAGAAGCACGGTTACCAATGTCAGCACCAATCTGCAATGGCTTTAACCCATACTCTTCGATACCTAAACCAGTCTGTAACAAACCAGTACCACGAGAAATAGCGCGGTCAATGTCTGCTTGAGCCATCTGTGTTGATGATGCAGCAAGCTGTTGATCTGCCATAGAACGAGCTAGGTCACGCTGATACTGTTCTGGGTTAATATACCCTGTACCAGCTCCTGCGCCCATTGCAGCCCCTGACAGCCCTAAACCAATACGACCACTCTGCAACTGTTGCTGACGAAGGGCAATGTCTTCTGCACCTCGACTGCCTTGTTGTAGAGCCATCTGTTGGTTATAATAGTTTTGAGCTGCTTTGGTAGGGTCAGACTGAATTTGCCCCATAAACTCACCAGCCCCACCATACATAGCATTACGAAATGCCTGAAGGGTTGGGTCAAGAGTATAACCAGCCTCTTGTTTATCCTCGTCAAAGAAGCTAGTACCAAAGCCAGTCGAGATTGAATACGGCTTAAACTTAGCTGCCTCAGCCGCAATCTTAGCTGACTCAATGCTAGACTGAGCCGACTCACGGGCTGCTGACTGAGCTTGGTTAGCTCCTAAGAGACTTAACCCAATTGGAAGAAGTGTTTCCCACATATTATTTCCTTATAGCGTGTCGTAAGCGGTTACGTTGTCAATAGCACTAAAAGCACCAGCACTAGATAGTTTAGCTACCGCAGTGCCGTTATACTTAAACAACAAGTCTGTACCTACTTCTTCAATAGTGAAAGCGGATAAGGTGTTAATGTTATTCACCGCAGAAGTTACAAAAGCCGTAGTAGCAATCTGAGTAGTGTTATTACCCGCCGTTGCTGTCGGGGCTGTTGGGGTGCCAGTTAAGACGGGAGAGGCACTGTTCGCTTTAGACGTAACAGCAGACGCTATTGCTACCAATTCAGCATCAATCTCTGTACCTTTGATAATCTTATTAGCATCCCCAGTTGGCAAACTATCCTTCGCTGTGAAGTTAGTTAGCTTAGAATAATTTGACATTAGATTTTCCTTCCTGTCTTCATAAAGATGTCCAGTTTTTGAACACTAAAACTTGTGTTATTAACTTCTGTTTCAAAACCTAGTTGAATGACGTTACCAGACCCACCAACAGAAGCGTCTACTTTATCAATCAAACTACCCTTAGAGTATTCTGCAATGTTATACTCATCGATGTTATACTGAGCAGCACTACCAGCTTCAATAATAAAAGGATAAGAATCGTAGGCATCTATATAATCAAAACCACATTTAATAATGAAAGCCTGATTATTGCCACCTATAACTGTTGCTGTTACCTTCTTCAAAATCTTAACCATTGTACTATCTTGCATATCCATGTAAGGGGATAAGAAGCGCATCTGATAGGTGTCTGAGCCGTCTAAATAACCTGAGTATTTATTGATGCCATTAGGATAACCAATGAGAACATCACGGTTTCGTTTACGTAAAAAGCTAGTAGCATGATAGTCCACCCATCGAGTAGCACGAGCAGAGCCATCCTCTAAAGCCTGTCGCATATCTAAGCAATAAACAATGTTTGAAGTTGGAAAGGATAACAGATAAAATGCGTTTACTTCACTATAAAGGCTTTTAACTTGTTTCAATGCAGGGTCAGCAGCAAAAGCAATTTGCAGAAGTTCTGATAAATCATCTCGTATGTTTTTGGTTAAATCCCTCATTGGTAAGGATTTTTCTTGTAACAAACGACCAAGACTGCGGATACCAGTATCTGATAAGAAGATTAAATCATTACCAGTATTCTGAACACTATCACGAGCGACACACCCAACACCAGCAATAATATCTGACAAAGCAAAATTTCCAATAGGGTTTTCAGCGCCGCCATAAACAACAATGTTTTTCTCACAGAAGATGATTAGGAACCCGTTATGAACCGCTAGTGCTACAATTGTGTCTACGTTGTTAGGCAGGACAGAGGATATGTTCAATGTACCGCTAGTGCCTCCATTAAAGGCAGGGAACGTTACATCTGCAATGTCTGTACTCCAATATACTGTAGACCCATCATGTGTCCAGAAGCGTCCATAAGCAGCTATAACATCACGAGGGTAGCTAGAGCCATAACTCTGAGTAACACCCGTGTAATCAGTCATTGTCTGGTAAGCAGGAGAAGCGCTCTCAGTATATACTACAGGCTCATGCCCATCTTGGACAATCAAAGCATGGTCATACAAAGAAGCTCCCTTCCAATAATCATTTGTTATTGTGTAGAGCGCAGGGGTTATGTCTGTAAAGATATTACCAGCATCCCCATTTTTTAGTAGCTTATTATTCCCGCCTGAGATAGTCACAACTGTGTTATCAGCATTAACGTGCTCCATCATAAACTTGATAGGCAGTCCGGATAGTTGGTCAACACCATCAACAGTTTGAGTTACCCACCCTTTTCTAGCACCAATACGTCCAAACTTATCAATGATGCAATTGTCTGCTACTAGAGCAAAATTACTGCTGAGGGTAATACCACTATCTTGGCTGTTAATACCAAAGAATCCGGGAGCAACGACAGATAGTGATTGGATTTGCTTCATACACTATACCACACTGTATCTTCTGGATGACGAGCTGCATCGTAAGCAATCTCATCCGAAATAGCATTCTGAGCCATCATATAAGCATTAACACTTTGCTGACCGCCATCTTCACCACGCTCTTCAATAGCCATTGCTAATGCTGTTAGAATAATTGGTCGATGCGGAATGTAGATAACATCATTATCGTCATTCAATACAGTGTTACGAAGACTTACGTTGAATAACAAACTATATGTAGCGTCTGGGATAGGGTAGACATCTACCTGAGCGTCTCCATCTGAGCTAACACCGTTAAAGTTATAGAACATTGGCTGCCCAGATTGAGGTGCTGCTGTTAAAAACTCAGCGTTAAACCAACTAGCTGTCTTAGGTTGCATTTCAACGTTGCTGGTATCATTCCATACATCAAGAATTTCAAAGTTGTTCTGAGTTCCATTCAATTCATAGTTAAATACACCAGAGGTAGTATTCAAAGCTAATGTGGTACGCAGACTGCTCCAATCCCAAGCATTTTCAATCTGTGCTTTGGCTTCGTTCACAAAGTCACCAATGAGTTTAGAATAGGCAGTTTGTTGAACAGTTCCTACTTCTTTTTCACGTAGACGTCGAAGCACCGCATTGACAAGTTCTAAGTATGTCATTTATTTATTCCTTTGTTGCTATTATACCACATATTTTCAATTTTGTCAAGTGTTATTCACCAGCAAAAGCATATAATGGCATTGCTTGAATGAGGTCGAATGTAACAATAACATCCACAGCCACTGTATTTGTAAGTGTCATCTTATCCCCTGCCTTCATAACCAATTCGCCATTAGCAAACTGGTCAGAGGAACCGCTACCTAATGACTTACCATAAGCAAAACGAATAACATCAGCATAGTTGTTATGAGCGTGTCTCCAGCTCATGTTGTAGGAACCAGTACTGCCAGAGGTATTGGTTACATAAACCATAGTGACAACAGCGTGGTAACCATTAGGAACAGTGAGGATTTCCTGCGCTGTCCCTGCTGCTAGTGATTTACCGATAGAGTGTTTCATTAGATATAACCACCATAAGGGTCAGACATAGTAGGAGCCGAGTAACCACCACTACCATTTCCTTGAGCTGAATAACCATCAGAAGAGTTGCTGAAGGTGGGTGTTACACCATAAGATTGTTCAGCGGCTATACGAGCAGCCTCCATCCCATTTTCAATAGATGACATGGCTTGTGCTCTAGCGATAGCTTCTTGAATTGCATCAGCCGAACGTGTATTCATATTTACGACAGGGGCTGGATTTGCCATAGCCTGTGCTCTAGCGATAGCTTCTTGAATTGCATCGGCTGAACGTGTAGTTCCACCCCTTCCACTAACAACAGGAGCAGCTATTCCAGCAGCTTTAGGTGTAAATGGACTTTGATAACCAGAAGTATCTCCCATCATCACACGAGTATTACCTTGCAGATAATCCATATAGCCTTCTGGACCATATTTAGATAAACCTAGAATAGTTGCTCCCGGCATAACAGCATTACCAAATAAAGTTAAAGCAGAGTTAATACGTGCATTATTTGCTTCCTGTTCTGCTCGTAAGATTGATTGAACCTTATCTTCTGGTAAATTAGCCGCACGTAACTGAGCCTCTCGCTCTACATAGTAATTACGACCTCCAACACCATCACCACCACCAGAAGGCATCGCTCCGAATAACCCTGAACCCGACTGAGCAGCTTTTTTGGCTTCTTCTTCAGCTAAGCGCTTACGTTCTTGAGCGTCTCTAGATTTATAGAAGGGGTCTTCACGGTAACGAGCATTCTCATCAGTCATAGAGGTAACAGAGAGCATAGGGTTACCATTAACAGTAGGCAACACCCCCATCAAATCCTTGACGTAATCTGCAAAAGATTTATCAGCCATTACTTCTTCCCCTTGTTAGTCTTAGCCCGTTGGTTACGCTCAGGCAGCTTACGACCAGCCTTGCTCATAGCGATAGCGACTGCTTGTTTCTGTGGGCGACCCTCTTTAACCAGCATACTGATATTTGAGCTGACAGCTTTGTCGCTCTTACCTTTCTTCAATGGCATATTAACCACCCTTCATATCAATCATTAACACAATGAGCCACCAGATAGCGCCTATCCCGGCTGATACAATACCAATGGCAAGTGAGTTCCACAGGAGGGCTTTACGCCTTTCAGCCTGTTTATAAATTGTCTTCTCTCGTTGTTCCCGTATCTGCCTACGCATCTGGAGCATCTCTCTGTATGTCTCCACACCGTAGCGATAGGTTATAAGCTCTCGCAGCTCATTCTCCATTTGCTGCACCTTCTGCTTATGGACTACAGCCTGAAAAGCCTCTTCCTCTACAGAACCTCCACTGAGCAACTTACGAAACAGAGGTGGATTCTTAGCCTCTTCCTCTGCTTTGTTGATGTCGCTGACACCCTGAAAGAACTTGCCGAAGTAGCCAACGCAATCTTCAATTTCTCTTCCAGCCTCAACAGCCTTTTTAATCATGTTGAATGCGCTAGTTGCTAAGGCAAACGCGCTAACAGGGTCTATCATGTTACTTCCTATATTCTGAAATTATAAAAGAAAAAGCAGTGATGACACCAGCAATCCAGAGAAGTGGTTTAGCCGCTTTAGCTAACCACTCTAACACGGTAAAAGCGCCTTGAGCGGCAGAGAAGGCTTTAACAACCTGCTCTGTTTCCGCTCCTAACTTATCTACCTTGGATTCAACAGCTACGAGCCTATCATATATTTCTTTGTGAGTTACTTCTGTCATAATACGTCTACCACTTTATTTGTTTTAGTAACATCAGCATATCCGGGGTAGATAAGCGCATTAGGATTAAAACGCCTAATTAAAGCCTCATGTTTCTCACCAGCGGTATGTCCTTTCCATCGAGAACCTATTGTACTCATTTTTAGATTATCGTCCCAACGTTGAAAAGACATAATCACAAATCCTGTTTTAGCTCCTCTTTCTTTAAAAGAATCACCGTGTACTTGACCTTCCACTTGTAGAAAAGCTGGTATTTCTAATGGTGTTAACGTTGACCAACAGTTTGATGGTATTTCTATATTCTCAACTCCGGGGTGCTCGTGAGGTGGAACCAAAGGGTTAGGGTGTATTAAATACAATTCTACTTGATACCTACCACTTCTGAACAGACAACTAGACGTTGCATCATCTGTTAAGAACACTTCAAAATCATCAGGAACCAACATTGGTTTACCATTTTTGAAATACCATTCAACAAAATCTGCTAACTTATCAAAATTTGGTAACGCAATGGATTTCATGTTATTCTTTTTTCACAAGTCCATTAAGAACTTTTGTTAAAGCCTCTGCCTTTGGCACCATATCTGGTGAAATAATATCACCTTCCTCATCTCTCAAAGCATGGATACAATAAGCAATAGCTTGGTCTGAATCTGCTTTTAAAGAATGGAGGACGTCAGCTTTGATAAATATCATTTGAGGTGCTGTAAATACAGTTTCTTCACCATCAATTGTTACCTTCAAACGACCTTTTGCTAGTAATGTTAAATGGTCAAAAGTATGTGCATGAGGTATTTCTGCATCACCTGTTTTGTCAAAACACATTTGTCTAACAAACAAATTAGACACTAAACCAATATTTACATTAGGTTGACTCATTTTTATTTCCTTCTACTATTAAAGTTGGAATAGAACCAGTAGTAGGTGTGAAAAATAAAAATTCTTGTTCCATCAGTTTAGGCTCTTCTTTATTATGATTTCTCAAACTAGATAAAACGCCAATTGTTCCTGCTTTTGGTGTATAAGTTGTTTGCATTCTTTCTAACCAGATAGGTACAGGAGAAAAAGAATGTATGACATCTTCTAAATCTTCACCTACATAGGGTAGTCGAACTCCCACGGTTATGGTTTCATGCCCGGTAGCAGAATAAACTATCTCCATACATCTATTCTCTTCACTAACACTTTTTATATTATAGATATAGTTTATTTCTTGCATTAGATCAAACTCCCGTTTCTAGTTCCTGTGGCTAACCAAGTTACATAACTGTTTCCTGAAACAACATAACCGCCTGAACCACCCGCGCCGCCACTTCCAGTTGAAGTCATATCTTGGCTAATTCCAGTTTGACCAGCGTTCCCATTAGAACCCCAACCACCGCCATCACCTCCACGCGCCCTGTTATAATAACTATAACCAGAACCAGCACCACCACTTCCAGCCGATGACACAGTACCACTACCGCCACTAGCGCCACCAACAGCAACGTTGTAATTTCCCGGCGAACCTCCTGATGTATTTGTTAAACCAGTACGACCGCCACCACCGCCACCGCCAGCGTATCTTTGATATGAGCCGTAGCCAGAAGCATAATAATAAGCAGCACCGCCGCCACCGCCACCGCCACCACCGCCAGCAATTGTATTATTATTTTGAATTTCAGTAGGGCTGGAAACAAGGATAGCGCCTCCTGCGTTACCTCCCGGACTTCCGTTTAGTGGTGTACCCCCGTTACCCCCGTTACCCCCGTTACCACCATCACCAACAATAATACCGTTGTTGATTATCTTTACTCCGTTAGGGAAGCCACTAACAGTTAAAGCAGGAGTACTTGTTGAATTAGATGTAATATACAATCCTGAGTTAATTGTAACAACTACTTTTGATGACCCATTCCATCCAGCGGTAGTTGCTAGTGACGACAAATTAGCGTTAGTTTGAGTAGATGAAATTGTGAAAGCAAACTCATTAGCTTTACCATAGCCATTCGATAAAGAAATAGCTCCACTACTAACTCCAAACAAAGAACGTGTAGTAGCGTCATTCAAACTACGTGTTGCTGTCGCTGAAACACCTAATTCAGTGTTTACTTGACTAAGGGAAATACTCCCAGAACTAGGTAATGCCATTATACACTCCCGTAAGCAGTTACGTTACCGACAACCGTAAGGTTGCCACTTGAATCCAATTTAGCTTTATTAGTACCTGAGACTGCAAAGTACAAAACACCAGCACTTTCAGTTACAGTCCATGTACCAGTAGAAAGGTTAGTTGCTGTCGTAGCTGAGGTTGCTGAAGTAGCTGAACCAGCAGAAGTAGCTGAGGTAGCTGTGGCAGCGTTACCCGTGATGTTAATACCCCAAGTACCGCTTGCTCCAGTGCCTGTTAAAGGAGCTTTACCGTCTAAAGCAGTCTGCAACCCATCCACGTTACTAATAATGTGGTTATGGCTATCATCGGCAACAGTAACAGTAATTGCTGTTGTGCCTGAACCAGAAACATCACCAGACAGTGTAATTGTTTGGTTACCAGTTAAATAAGAACCTGTTGGTTGTTTGCTATCCAAAGCCGCTTGCAACCCATCCACGTTACTAATAATGTGGTTATGGCTATCATCGGCAACTACAGCAGTAATTGTTGCGTTAGCGCTACCATCAAAACTAACACTACCAGAAACATCACCACTTAAACCAATAGTACGTGCAGTAGCTAGTTTTGTTGCCGTAGCTGCGTTACCAGTAGTGTTCTGGTTCCACGTAGGAACTGTGCCTGTCAGGTTAGCATAAGGAACAGCAGCAGCCGTACCAGCAGAAGTAGCATAATCAGCCGTAGCTGCATTGCCTGTGGTGTTTTGGTTCCATGTAGGGACTGTTCCCGTCAAACCAGAGTATGCAACGTTGGTAGCCGTAGCTGCTAATGTAGCCGTAGCTGCATTACCTACCAAAGCACCGTAGAAAGTAGCAGCTTGAATGTCACCTAAACTGAAAGACGCATGAGATGTGTTAATTTCAGGGGAAGCATCAGGCTCTGGTGTGTACCCATCAAAAGCCTTCCAACGACCATCGGTAGCATCACGGAAGAAACCAGCATGAGCATAAGACCCATCGTTGTAGTTACCCGCAAAACCCAAATCAGGGTTAGTAACAGAACTACCTGAGTTGAGGTAAATCATGTTATCCTCAACCGCCAAGTTTGCGGTGTCAATGGTTGTTGTTGTGCCGTTAACAGTTAGGTCACCAGTTACAACCAAAGCCCCACCAACTTCTAAACCATCGGTTGTGGTCAAGCTATACAAAGTAGCTGTACTATTAGGGGCAATAAAAGCTGAAACATCTTCGACAGCCGCTGTACCCAAACCAAGGTTACTACGAGCAGTAGGAATAGAGGAGACATCAGATAAGTTGTTAGATGCAAACATAGCACCTGACAACGAAGCGTAAGCAGCAATCCAGTTTGTACCACTCCAGACTTTCATAACACCAGTTACTGAGTCAAAGTACAATGCGCCAGTCAACAACGCATTACCATCATTATCTACTGATGGGTCAGATGTCTTTGAGCCAAGGTAACGGTCATCGAAAGCGTCAAATGAGGCGGCTGCGGCGGCTTCTGAGGCGCTTGCTGCGCTTGCTGAGGCTGCGGCATTAGTCTCGCTTGTTGCGGCTGCTGAGGCGCTGTTAGAAGCGTTTGTAGCACTTGTAGCGGCATTGCTAGCTGAAGTTGCTGCGGCTGACTCACTAGCGGCTGCTTCACTTGCTTTAGTTGTAGCCGTAGACGCGCTAGAAGAGGCGTTAGAGGCGCTAGAAGCTGCATTAGAGGCAGAGGTAGCAGCAGCACTTTCGGAAGCTGCGGCGGCTGTTTCTGAGGCGGCTGAAGCTGTCTCCGAAGCTGCGGCGGCAGAAGCACTTGTAGCAGCGTTAGAGGCAGAAGTTGATGCTTCGCTAGCTTTGGTCGTAGCTGTGCCTGCACTTGTAGATGCACTTGAAGCAGAAGAAGAAGCATTAGAAGCTGAAGTTGCTGCGTTAGTTTCTGAAGTAGAAGCAGCAGAAGCACTAGCAGCAGCGTTAGTTTCTGACGTAGCGGCAGCACTTTCACTAGCAGCGGCAGCAGCTACAGCAGCGTCTACAGCGGCTGTACTACCATAAATAGCCAAAGTAGAAGCAGCACTTGTAGAAGCAGAAGTAGCACTTGTAGCGGCTTCGTTAGCACTTGTAGCGGCACCAGTGGCTGAGGCTGCGGCAGCGGTTGCACTTAAAGTAGCACTATCAGATGAAGCCAATGCGGAAGCGGCTGAAAAGTTAGCGTTACTTGCGCTAGTGGCTGCGTTAGTAGCAGAGGTGCCAGCGGCAGAAGCACTTGTAGCCGCGTTAGTTTCAGACGTAGCGGCGTTGGTTGCTGATGTAGCAGCAGAAGTAGCAGATGTCGCGGCATTGGTTGCACTTGTAGCGGCTTCCAACGCCTTTGTTGTAATAACTGATATGGAAGCGTCTTGCTCGTTAGAGCCAGCACCGCCTAGACCACGATAGATAGCCATATTTTCTCCTTGTTAAACTCTTGGTGAAAGGCTCTAACTAAAGCCCTTTAACAAAAGGGGAAGCCCTCCGAAGAGAGCCTCCCTAGCCTAATTAGGCTGTCATTGCAATTGCAACAGCAGCTTCATCACGCAACTCTTTTACGCCATACAGCATATCAGAGGTGAACAATGTACCCAAGTACTCTTGCTTGTACTGAGTCTGTGAGCGAACGCCCATTTGCTCAGCCAACACGAAAGCGTCCTTGTGGAACATCATACCGATACGAGCGTCACCAGTGGCAGTCTCGCAGTTGGTAGAGACATAAACCTTCACGCCATAGACGTTACCGATTTCGCCGTTGCGGATAGTGTTGCTACCGCCAACGTCACCAACGAAAGCCTGCTCAGTGAAACGAGCCAAGCCCATCATCACGTTACGAGCGACAGGAGGCAACACCAACACGCGACCGTCCATAGGTACATCGGCATCGTCCAAAGTTTGGATGATTTTGCGGATACCAGCGTCAGTGATAGCGGCTTCGTTGCTACCAGTGTACAGGGTAGAGCCATCAGAAGCGATAACAGCCTTATCATAAGCGATAGTACCGTCACCACCTTGAGCGCCACGACCCAATTGCAACAGGTCGGTGTCAACTTGCTTAGCCAAAGCGTAGCCAGCGTCACCAGTGTAGAATTTACGCAGTGATGCCAAAGCCTGAACTTCGGTGATGTCTTCGATCAAGCGGCTATATTCATAGTGCTTGTTAACCAACACTTGGACTTCTGACTCAGTGGCAGCTTGCAACGTAACTTGGTTAGAAGCAGCTTTCAAAGAGGCAGCGCCACGAGTGGGCTTAGGGATGTGCAATGTGTCGCCCTTTTTGCCCTTGAAGGACATCTTAGAGACGAGGTTTGCCATAACGAGGTTTTGTTTGTAGGCTGCGATGATTTCGTCAGACCACAATTCAGGGATAAACGTTGCACCAGTTGTATTGGTGACGTGATTAGTTCCGAGTGCCATTATAAATTACCTTTCAGAATGATTATTTAACACGACCCTCCGCATATGCCTGCATAATTTCTGGAGCAAGCTGTTCGTAGCGGTCAGGGTTTTTACGCATGAGTTCGATGATGTCGGCTCTGCGATAGGTTTTCTTACTTGCAGTTTCACCGCTACCCTTGGATGACCCAGTGGATGCGTTTTTAACTGCTTGCTTACGCTGTACTTGTTCGACTGCCTTTGTCTGGTTGACCACTTGAGTTCGTTCTTTCCAAGTGGTGAGCAACTCATGCGCTGCGTCAAAGTCGTAGTTGCGGTCAGCTCGACTAAATAGCTCTTGACGTACCTTACTTTTGTTAACCCATTCAGCGAAGCTACCGTCATTGACGACTTCAGTAAAATCAGGGTGAGCAGATTTCAGGTTGGCTAACGCTTCAGCCTTCCTCATTTGTGCCGACAGCTCTTCCGCTTGTCGCACCTTCGGATGCTTTTCGATAGCTCTTGCAATAGCTTTGTCGGGGTCGGTAAAGAAATCTACCTCTTCCTCGACTTCTGGGGCTTGTTGTTGTTTTGTGACGGTTTGGGCTTTTACAAAGTCATCTACAATTCGTCGAAGTTCCCCGACTTCACTCCCTTGCTTGCCGATTGCGCGTTCGGCTTCTTGATGCATACGAACAATGTCTTTAACAGACTTGCCTTTATACTTATCAGGAATGTCATCTTCGTTGTCTTGTTGCTCAGGCTCCTCTGTGGGGTTATCCTGTTCTTGTTCATCCTCGATAGATGAAAACTCTTCTTCGTCTTGTGGCTCTTCGTAGCCTTCGTCAATGAATGTTGCCATTAAACTCTCCGTGCTAATAAGCATTGTGGAATATAATTATGTGCTTATGCCTATTCGGCGGCACTCTTTCTTTCCTGCGCCATCTTCTCGTTTCGCTTGCGTTCCCATTGCATCGCTGCTCCGGGAAAGTCTCCGGTCACGCCCTCAAGTTTGACCATCGGCTTGCTAACAATACGAATAGCAGGTTGACCACACACCTTACAATTGGTTGTTCTTAATTCAGAATCAATGTAAGCATCTGTGAGGTGGTCATCTCCGCAGATAAACTCATAGATACGCTTAGGCATTCACTTCCCTCTCAAAGTCCTCGTAGCTGTTTTTGATCGCTGACTCGTAAGAGAGAACTCGCTGTACCGCTTCTATTTGTCCTCTACGGAACCAGAATTGCTTTTCATCTGGGATGGTAGTAATATCCTGAAGAATTTCCATATTGTCGGAGATGTCTTCGATATATTGCTTCCACCCTTTTGAGGAAAACAAATCTAGTAATGTTTCGTAATAATCTTGTAACTCTTTGTCCATCTCTTTATCCTTTCATATCGTGGAGAGATGTTGCTATTATACCACACTTTTACAATTTTGTCAAGTGTTATTGCTTCCTATTTTGCATCTGCATCACTGCAATGCGCTCGTTACTCTTGATGTCTGCTTCCTTCAGCATGAGATCGGCAATCTTTGCACGCTTCTCAAACTCTGCATCATCAGCATTTCCAGCTTGTAGGTTGGTAGAGATAGCTGCTGCCATCTTAGCCTTAACCACTTCTGGCTCCAACTGAGCTTCGATTGAATACTTCTGAGCACGAGCCTGTGCTTCCATCGTCTGCGCCTGAACCAATTGCAACTGCGCCTGAGCAAGGGCAAGTTGTAACTGTTGTTGCTGCTGAGCGGCTTGTTGTGCTGCGGGGTCAGGCTGAGAAACCTGAGCCAACTGAGCCATAAGCTCTTCACGATTAGCCAGACCCATGTTGTCAATAACCGCAGATACCAACATTGGGTACATGGGGCTATTCTGACCAAGGGTTTGTAGCAACTGAACCAATTGTGTTACCTCATACTCACGGGCAATAACACCCAAAGAGGAAGAAGGCACAAACTTGTAATCTGAGACAGGATAGTTGTCTGGGTCAAACTGCATATAACGCCACGCAGTCTTCTCAATCATAGGAATGAGAAAACTCTCTTGGAAGTTAATCAATGTACGCTTGTGGCGTTTGATGATTGCTCCCATTGACATACTTACAGCACCAGCAGCAGCCTCGCCATTGATTGAGCCGGGGATACCAGCAGCGTCAATAGCACCTGTCGCCATCTGAACCATCTTTTGTAGTTCACCAGCTTGAGCAAAGGTAACTTGGTCTAAGTTGCCGAACTTAAACGGTTGTAAAATTTCAGAAGGGTTGCCATTGGTAAGGATTGTCTTACCCGGACGTACCTCTAGTTTTGCTCCCCTAGGCATACGAGAAGCATCCATAGCCATCATGGGGTGTACGGTGAGTGCTAGAGCATCAATACGAGCACGTAGCTCAGCATCTAGCGCTTTCTGGCTGTTATAACCCTTCTCGCAGATACCACGACCCCAGAAGCGACCCGGAACCACATCCCAAGGGAACGCGACTACTGGACGGTCTTGCATCATGTAGGGGTTTTCTTCGATTTTCAACAGGGTTTCGCCATTGGCAATAACCATGATGACTTCGACGTACCCTTCTTCGTCACTCTTGTCTTCTTCTGAGCCAATCTCTTCAGCAAGCTCGTCCTCTTCAGTCTCCATCATTGCATCGACGTAGAGGTGACGAGGAACTAGACCGTAGTATTTGGTTAGTCGGACTTTATCCTCATCAAACGTTGATAGCTCTTTGTCAGCTTCAATGTCTGTGTCAGTAGAGGCAGACTCAATATCAACATCACGATAGATACCACTTTCAATCCCCATTTCAACTTGGTGTTTAGGAACAAACTCGTCAATTGCAACGCCTAGCGCTTCTTCGATAGAGGAAGCAACAGGGTCAATTAGAAAGTTCTGAGGCAGGATAGGTCGTAGCTTGACAACCACACGGTCTTCGATGTTAACACCAACCGCTTGCATCGCTCCATCCATGATTGGCTGAGTAGCAGGCTTCATTTCCTTGATCTCTTCAAGGACAAGTTCGCCAATACCAGTACCAAACACAGAAGCATTCAAGATACACTCAGCAACAGCCTTACGTGTCTTGGTGAATTGGAAGTCTTCAGTCAGTTGTTCGCGCAAGAAGGCGATGTCCTGCTTGTCTTGGTCTTTGCGGTCGTCACGAATGTCAAACCACTTACCACGACCGAAGGTAGCTTCCTCAACCTCAGCCACTGAACTCTCAACGGCTTGTTGGAGGGCAGGAGAAATCAGTCGAGAACGCTCACTTTCACGAGTCTTGTCCTCCGCTGACCAAATACCACGCCATAGACGGTAGTACTCGTCAAACTTTTCTTCGTAGTTTGCACTGTAGTGGTCGCGCCATTGCTCCACCTTGTCCATAACCCACGACTCGACCTTTTGGTCTGTAAATTTATCGTAATCGTCCATGTTAATATCCTGATACTGTGTCTAAATACTCGTACTCTTCTTCCTCGTAGTCCAAAACATAAGAAACTTTTGCAAGTTGCTCAATGTAGGAGAGCGAGTCAGGTAAGTCGTCGTGTACTAAACTGTTTGGAAATTGAAAAAGCTGGTCTAGGAACTCTGCGTTCCAGTCGCCTTTGTTAAGTTTTACGTATCCATTCTCAAAACGCCCTTGCAGCGCCCATACGATACGATCTGTTTTCTTTTTATTACCGTGAGAAAGCTCATCCACCCTGAAGAATGTCTGAGTTCTCTTCATAATGTCGCTTAGGTAGGGCATAACAGCTTGTCTAGCGATACCTTTCTCGATACCGACTGCCACAGGCTCATACTTTTTAACAGCATCGAAGATTTTCTTTGCTGTTTCCTTGACATCCCACCTACCGTAGATGATTTCTGCGACCCACCAACCCTTGTCGTTGGCTTTAACTATGGAAATCGCAGTGCTATCCAATCTTTTATTCTTAACACCAATTGATCCTTCAGCTTCAAAACCAGCAAGGTCAACTGCGATATAAAAGTCTCCATCATCAGGCTCATCCTCATCAAATTTTATCCACTCTTCTTTGAATAATGCACCGCCTCCAGCTTCGAATGAAGCCATAAATTCCTGCCGGAAAGCGAATGAGGACATACTCTTCTTAGCTGCCTCAATTTCTTTAGGGTCAAGTAGCGGATTGTCAAATGAAGTGAAGTGAAAAGACTTGAAAGTGTCATCTTCACCTTTGTTGCCATATTGAAATAACTCATAGAAGTGGTTACGACCCATTGGCGTACCAATAAACATTGCCCGACCTTTTAAGTCAGCTAGTGCAGGGCGTAAGATTTGCTCCCACACCTCTGGTTTCATGTCTGCATACTCATCCAGAACAAGAAACTTAAGACTAACACCACGCATAGTCTCGGGTCTGTCAGCCCCCTTGAGGCTAATTGTCGCCCCATTGACCAACTTAATCTGCAAGTTGTTAATATGGCTACCTGTAATGACAGAATGCCCAACCTCCAGAATAGTTTGCCACATGATGTCACGAGCTTGACCTTGTGTAGGAGCGACATAAAATACATGACCTCTCTGGCTTTGCAACGCTTCCACTATTAGTCGATATGCGGCAAGCCTACTTTTTCCTGTTCGTCGTCCAGCAGCTACAACGTGAAAGCGAGTGGTGTCAGCCCAAACTGTCTTTTGCCACGGTAGTAGCTCAATCTTTAAATCACTCATACGCATCCTGCCTTGTCACTGGGTAACAAGCAGCATTGAGCTTTTCCTCACTGTCGTTGATGTAAACGGCACGAGCTTCACACTCAGCCATCGTCTTAACCTCTAGGTCACCCATCACTTGAGCAGCACCACCAGTTTGGATAGTGAACACGATCAGGAAGTATTTAATCATTGTTTGCCTCTTACCTTTTTCGGAATGTTCCATAAACCATCCCAAATTTCCTTTGGTGAGGGCAACAGCCATCCGAGGATTAGCAATAACAACACCCACGGAGGGATGTTCTGTATTGTGGTTTCCCCATGCGCCTCAATGGTTGTTTCAGCTTGGTTTAGCTTTCCCAACTCAGTGACAGCACTTAGGTCATTTTTAATGGCATCGCCTACGACGACACCCGTTTGGTTATTCTCTTTACCTACCTGAGTATTGGCAGCTACGTTTGTTCCACCACCTATGCCGGGAATCATAGCACCTAGCATTGAACATCCCGCCAAAATACTAATAGAAAGAGCTACTAGGATTGTGGCGGCTTTCATCAGAACTGCCTCCACATAAGTTCAGCCGTTGCATCGTCAAATAACAAGGGGTTTTTCATTAACCCTTTATCCATTAACAACTCTTCCATTGTCATGTAGTTTTCTTTAGATGGAGTTACCTGATAGTTGACTTTTGGAGGACTATTATTTGATGAGGTATTATAAGCTATCTGAGGAATGTTTCCACGAATAGGAGTAGGAGTATAATCAGCGCCAACACCAGACATCAAATCTGACATTGCCTGCTGCTCTTCAAATGAGTAACGTTGTGGGATTTCAGCCAAAGGTGGACTGACAACCTCACCCATAGCGTCTAATCTATCAGACCTAACTTTATCGGTATACAGATTTCCAAGCATCCCAATTGCTGATGCTGAAGAAGGTCTACTGTACTTATACAGTGGGTCTGCTTCAGGATTCAAACTGTACATCTGACTGTTAGGGTCTCTCTCCGGATTAAACTCATACTCTGCTGCTTGAGCTGAAGGGATAACGGAGGTGACCTTTTCTCCGATACTACGGAGTAAGTCTTGCATCGAATCAAACTTTCCTGCTTTAGGTGTAACAGGATATGGGATTTGTTGATCTGATGTTTTAGGAGCTGGTGTATTATAATCTTTTAAAATACTATTATAAGTTTCAGCTTTTTTAATTTTGTTAGCTTTTACTTCACCAGCATTAACTGTATCAATAACAGTCTCAATGGGTTTGTCAATTTTTTTAGTATTGATTAAATCTTTTTGAATCCAACCCTTAGTGACAACATCTAAAAAATCTTTATTTTGTTTTAAACTATTGATTGCTGATGGGTCATCGTTAAGAATTTTTAAATACTGAGCACCAACTTCACCTTGAGTTTTTAATGCATCAAATAAGTTTTGTTTACCTGTAACTTGAATTGAACCAATACCAGCATAATCAGCACCGCCAATATCTTCGTAAACTGTATCAAAAAATTCTTTTCTATACTGATCTGCTGTTATTGTTTTATCTTTATATCTTTTTTGCAAATCAGCATTCCAGTCCAATAACCACTGTTTAGAAGAAGATGGAACAGGAACTTCTTTTAACTTATCTGACTTTCGTTCAATTTTTTCATTCTGAGCACGAATGATTTTATTTTGAGCAATTGCATCTGCTTTAGCTTTTTCAAAACGGCGTTTAACAGATGCTTTCCCAGAAAAACTTGCTGTTAAATTTTTTAACGCTTTGGGACTGCGATATTGAAAATACTCTGGCTTGCCTTTTAACCCACCTTCGTGGCTCATAATAGCAGTAAGTTTTAAAGCCTGCTCTCCTGTTAACGAGGGGAAATCTGCTTTTACTTTTTCAAGAATAAGTTTTTGTTCTTCATTCATTGCCATATTTGTAATCCTCAACATCGACAACGTTGTCGTCACTTCCGGCAATGGACACTGACTCGCCAACGCCGGTAATTGTAATGTTAACAGAAGGGCGAGAACCCCCTGCTTTATCTTTGTCGAAGTAGGACATCGGAAGCATCCTATCGACCAACAGCTTCCACGCTGCCGCCTGATTCTTGTGTTCATCATCGAGTGCTGCATCCAGAATTGCATCTAACACCTTACGGCTTTTAGGGCTATTCATTATCCTAGCCTTAAACTCCTCGATGGCATAGTTGTCACCTTTGGGGCGACCAACAGGTCTTTTTCTTGCTTCAGCCAATGCTGCTTTAGAAGGTCTTCCTGTTTTTTTAACAGGGGTCGCTAGAGGGTTTTCCATAACTGGTTCCTTACTATATAGAAACACTAGAGTATTTATCTATATAGGGTATATAGCTATTTACTCTAGCATTTCTATATAACTATATAAATTATGAACCTCTAGGGAATTTTAAACCCCCTTAACGTCATACCCTATATAGTGCGTATTATAGCATACTTTTTCAATTTTGTCAAGTGTTTTTTTCACTTTTTTAACATTTATTTTTAGGGGTCGCTAGAGGGGGCTAGAGGGCTTCATTACTGTTCAGTCGCGATCGGCTATATTGACTGCTGACCTCGACTGCCTCCAGTTCCGTTTCTGGTTAATTCTTTGAAAGATGTTTTGGGTTATATTTCAATGGGTTAGGTGTTATAGTCTATATAGGAATAATTCTCATTTAGGATTGACTTTTTAGCTTTTTTTGTATCTAGGCGGGTACGGCATACATCGGTGCTGCATAACCCTCCCCCGGGGTCAACTATTAAGGGGGCATGGTTGCGGAGGCTTTGGAGTTGTGATAGGGAATGCGAGAGTCTAAGTAGGTACCCTAAAGCATA
>Ga0222715_10001141_pt1 | contig 26013 bp, 25 predicted proteins | sample C33_9DmetaG_FD_165056 | JGI IMG/M metagenome (GOLD analysis project Ga0222715, IMG submission 165056) | Estuarine water microbial communities from San Francisco Bay, California, United States - C33_9D | ecosystem: Environmental > Aquatic > Marine > Unclassified | place: USA: California...
AGGAATAACAAGATCGTCTTTGCCAAAAGAAATACCAGCTTTAGCGGCATATTTAAAACCCACATTCATAATTTGATCTACAAAGATACAAGTGGCTTTTTGACCGGTAAATCTGTAGACATTGTCCAATAAGATACTGACATCTTTTTTTGTTAAAATTTTATTTACACAGTCAAATGGTAAGTTCTCATTTTGAGGAACTGTTTTAAATAAAATGACCCTTCCAGGTGAAGTGGTAAACTTTTTATTCTCATATTCATTTGTTTCTTTATTAAAAGTTTTAGTTCTGTAGATAATAGGAGTATGAAGACTGATAGTTTTATTTTCTAATGCAAACTCAACCTCACCTATATGAGAAAAGTATTTTTTTACTTCTTCATTTTCATTAATTAGAGATAAATAGTATATACCTAATACAATATCCTGACTCGGTACGATAATTGGTTTTCCGCTAGATGGAGATAGAATATTGTTAGTACTCATCATCAATACCCTTGCCTCTAATTGGGCTTCTAGACTTAGTGGTATATGAACAGCCATCTGATCACCATCAAAGTCAGCATTGAAAGCCGTACAGACTAGGGGATGTAATTGTATTGCCTTACCTTCGATTAAAATTGGTTCAAAAGCTTGGATACCTAATCTATGTAAAGTTGGGGCTCTGTTTAAAAGAATAGGATGTTCTCTGATAACTTCATCTAATATATCCCAAACTTCTGGTCTTTCTGTTTCGACCATTTTTCTTGCAGATTTTAATGTAGAGGCAAAACCATAAGATTCGAGCTTATTGTAGATAAAAGGTTTAAAAAGCTCCAATGCCATTTTCTTAGGAAGGCCGCACTGATGAAGTTTCAGTTCTGGGCCAACAACAATCACAGATCTTCCAGAATAATCAACTCTTTTACCAAGAAGATTTTGTCTAAATCTACCTTGTTTTCCTTTAAGCATCTCAGATAAAGATTTTAGTGGTCTCTTATTTGTACTTGTAATTACTCTTCCTCTTCGACCATTATCAAACAAGGCATCAACGGATTCTTGGAGCATTCTTTTTTCATTTCTAACAATAATATCTGGTGCTCTTAGGTCTAAAAGACGCTTTAATCTATTATTTCTATTTATTACCCTTCTATATAAATCATTGAGGTCAGAGGTAGCAAATCTTCCACCTTCAAGGGGTACTAAGGGTCTGAGTTCAGGAGGTATAACAGGAAGAACTTTTAGAATCATCCATTCAGGTTTAATGTTTGATCTCTTAAATCCTTCAATGACCTTCATTCTTTTTAGTATTTTTTTCTTTTTTGTTTCAGAAGAAGTAGCTTCGCTCTCTTCATTTAGTTTTACAATTTCATTATCCAAATCAAGGTTAGATAAAATTTCATAAACCGCCTCAGCTCCAATCCCATGTTTAAAAGAATCCTCTCCAAACTGTTCTATTGCTTCTTCTAGTTCTTCATCGGTTAAAAGTTGATTTTGTTCAAGACCAGACATTAAGGGGTCTATTACAATATGACTTTCAAAGTATAAAACTTTTTCTAAACTCTTGAGAGTTATATCTAATGCAAGACCTATTCTACTAGGTAGAGATTTTAAAAACCAAATATGCGCAACTGGTGCGGCGAGCTCGATATGAGCCATTCTTTCTCTTCTAACTTTAGAGAGTGTGACTTCGACACCACATTTTTCACATGTAATGCCTTTAAATTTCATTCTTTTGTATTTACCACATAAACATTCATAATCTTTCGTAGGTCCAAAAATTCTAGCGCAGAACAAACCTTCTCTTTCAGGTTTAAATGTTCTGTAATTAATAGTTTCTGGTTTTTTTATCTCACCGAAAGACCATGATCTGATTTGTTCTGGGCTAGAAACAGAAATTTTTATCTGATCAAAATTTAAAGTTGGATTGTTATTTTTAAAAAGGTTAGTTAAGTCTTTCATTATACTCCCTCCCTACTTATTGTGGGATCTGTTTCTATTAGTTCTACGTTGAGTCCTAGAGATTTTAATTCTTTAACCAAAACATGGAATGACTCAGGTATTCCACTTTCAAAATTGTAATCACCCCTAATAAGAGCTTCATAAACTTTTGTTCTACCTGCAACATCATCTGATTTGATAGTCAACATTTCTTGAAGTGTATTTGATGCACCATATGCTTCTAATGCCCAAACTTCCATTTCACCAAATCTTTGTCCACCAAATTGAGCTTTACCACCGAGTGGTTGTTGGGTTACCAAGCTATATGGCCCAATCGAACGAGCATGAATTTTATCATCAATTAAATGGTGTAATTTCAAAATATATTTATATCCAACCGTAACTTTTCTTTCAAATCTCTCTCCGGATCTTCCATCATAAAGAAAAACTTGACCGCTGTTATCAAAGCCAGCTTTGTCTAATAAATTAGTAATTTCTTCTGTATTAGTTCCGTCAAAGACTGGGGTCGCAAATGTAACGCCTTTTTCTAAATTTCCTGCTAATTCAACCAGCTGATCATCATTCATATTTTGAATTTCCAAATTTGAGTCTTTGTTAGCTTCATAGAAAGATGTTAGTGACTGCTTAAGTTGATTGATATTTCCTTCTTTTCTAGCGAGATCTAGACTTCGAGAAATTTGCTTACCAATACCATATGCAGCCCAACCTAAATGTGTTTCTAAAATTTGGCCGATATTCATACGGCTTGGAACACCTAAAGGGTTTAAAAGGACATCTACAGGTGTGCCGTCTTCTAGAAATGGCATATCCTCAATCGGAACAATTTTAGAGATAACACCCTTATTACCATGTCTTCCCGCCATTTTATCGCCAGCTTGTAATTTTCTTTTTACTGCAACAAATACCTTAACAACTTTTAAAACACCCGGCAGCAAATCATCACCACTTTGTATTTTTTCAATTTTATTTTGGAATTTTTTATCTAATAAAATAACAGCATCATTGAAAATTTTCTTTTGAGAATTAAAAGTTTCCATCGATGAGGCATCATCAACAATAATTTGCTCAAGATAATCTATTTGTTTATTATTAATATCAGACTCATTAATTTTATTACCTTTAGAAATTCCATCTAAAGACACGTTAGATAATTTATTTTTAAATAAATTAATAAGATTTTGTTTATAGTTATTTTCGAGAATATTCTTTTCATCATCTCTATCTTTAGCCAATCTATCAATCTCAACTCTCTCGATAGCTATAGTTCTCTCGTCTTTATCCACACCTCTTCTAACTAAGACTTGAACGTCCACAACAACACCGGAATATCCTGTAGGTAAACGAAGAGAGGTGTCTTTGACATCAGCAGCTTTTTCAGAAAAAATAGCTCTTAGAAGTTTTTCTTCTGGTGTGATTGGAGAGTCACCTTTTGGTGAAACTTTACCGACTAATATATCTCCAGGTTTTACTTCTGAACCTATATATACGATTCCAGCTTCATCTAAATTTGTTATACTCTCATCTCCTACGTTAGGCATATCACGAGTAATCTCTTCGGGTCCAAGTTTTGTATCTCTACATAAAACTTCAAATTCCTCAATATGAATAGAAGTGAAACGATCTTCATGCACCACTCTTTCAGACATGATTATAGAATCCTCAAAGTTATAGCCATTCCAGGGCATGAAACCTACAAGTAAGTTTCTACCTAATGCCAATTCACCTAAATCTGTGGATGGACCATCAGCAATGATGTCACCTCTTTGAATATAATCTCCAATTTTTACTATAGGTTTTTGATTAATAGCCGTACTTTGGTTTGATCGTTGGAATTTTTTAAGATTATAAATATCAACTCCACTTTTTTCTTTACTAATATTTTTTGAGTCAGATCTTATAACTATTCTTGATGAGTCTACTTGGTGAACATAGCCGCTATTTTTAGCAATTACTACAGCCCCACTATCTCTCGCAACTTTAGATTCAAAACCCGTTCCAACAAGTGGAGCTTCACTTTTAATTAGAGGCACTGCCTGCCTCATCATATTAGATCCCATTAATGCTCTATTAGCATCATCATTTTCTAAGAATGGAATTAAAGATGCAGCAACTGAAACTAACTGCTGAGGATTAACATCCATGAAATCAATCTCAGAAGGGTTACAGAAAATAAAATCTCCTTTTCTTCTACAACTTACAAAGTCCTCACTAAACTTACCATTTTTATCAATAGGACTATTAGCCTGAGCAATCGTATAATTTTCCTCTTCATCTGCATTCAAATAAATGACTTCATCAGTAACAACGCCTTTATTAATTTTACGGTAAGGAGTTTCAATAAAACCATATTGATTAATTCGAGCAAAAGAAGACAAGCTATTGATTAAACCGATATTTGAACCTTCAGGAGTTTCAATTGGACAGATACGACCGTAGTGAGTTGTATGAACGTCACGAACTTCAAAACCAGCTCTTTCTCTTGTCAGGCCACCTGGGCCTAAGGCAGAAATTCTTCTTTTATGCGTAATTTCGCTAAGAGGATTGGTTTGATCCATAAACTGACTGAGTTGGCTAGTTCCAGTAAATTCTTTTAGCACAGTTTGAATAGGCTTAGAGTTAACAAGATCTTGAGGCATAATTGATTCAATATCAACTGTTCCCATCTTTTCTCTGATGGCCCTTTCCATTCTCACAAGACCAATACGATATTGATTTTCAATTAACTCACCAACTGATCTGACTCTTCTGTTACCTAAATGGTCAATATCATCTTTGCCAGAACTGTCTGTTTTCATATCAAAGAGTTTTTTAGCAACTGCAAGAATATCGGATTTATTTAAAATTCTTTTTTTATTAGTTTTATCTAAAGAAAGATATGAATTTAATTTTACTCTACCAACTTCAGATAAATCATATCTATCTTCACTAAAAAACATATTTTGAAATAAATAATTACTTGCCTCAAGAGTTGGAGGTTCACCAGGTCTTAATATCTTAAAAATGTCAAAAAGAGCTTCTTCTCTTGAATTATTTTTATCTGCAACAAGAGAGTTGATAATACCTAAGTTACCTGTGGCTTGATTAGCATTTATTACTGAGAATTGTTCAATTGAAAGCTCATTTATTCTTTCAAAGAACTCCTTACTTAATAAAGTTCCTGCTTCAGCATAAACTAAACCATTGTCATAATTGACTATGTCGTTTGATAAATAAAAACCATATAGGTCTTCTTCAGTGAAGAAAAACTTCGATATTTTATTTTCTTTAATTTCTTTTAGAAGTTTTAGTGAAAGCTTCACATCCTTATAAGCTATAATCTCTTTAGAACTTGGATCAACTAAATTGAAAGGAAGGTTTTTATATTTAAACTTATCTATATCTAAACTTGCAACCCATCCATCTTTATGTTTTTTAAAGGGGAAAGTTTCATAAAAATATGTAAGAATTTCTTCAGAAGTCATACCTGATACTTTATAAATATCGGGTTCAACTTTATTCTGCTGGCATTCTTCTAAATATTTCTCTGATGCTTTTGATGGTAAAGCTTGAAGAATAGTCGTAGAAATCATTTTCTTTTTTCTGTCTATTCTAAAAAATAAATTATCTTTGTGGTCAAATTCAAAATCTAACCAAGAACCTCTATAGGGAATTATTCTTGCATTATAAAGAACTTTTCCACTTGCGTGCGTTTTGCCATCATCGTGATCAAAGAAAACACCAGGAGATCTATGTAACTGACTAACAACTACTCTTTCGGTACCATTAACTACAAAAGTACCGTTATTTGTCATAAGAGGTAAATCGCCTAGGTAAACAACTTGTTCTTTAATATCCCTAAGGGATTTCTCTCCAGTTTCTTCATTAAGATCCCATATAATCAATCTGAAAGTAACCATCAAAGAAGCAGAAAATGTTAGACCTTTTCTTCTACATTCTTCTACGTCATATTTTGGATTATCAAGATAATAATCAATATAATGAAGTTCAGATTTTCCTGCGTAGTCTTTAATGGGAAAGACAGAATTAAAGACTTCTTGCAGTCCAGTATTTGAACGTTCCTCAACTGATTTTCCTAACTGGAGGAACTTATCAAACGAGATTTTCTGTATATCGACTAAATTTGGCACATCAATCGTTTTACCGATTTTACCAAACGAATAGCGAATACGTTTTTTTTCTGTGAAACTAAGTGGCATAATATGTAGAACCTGTAATTAATAAATAATTATTTAAGTTCTACTTTTGCACCAGCGGCTTCGAGCTTAGTCTTCATCTCTTCAGCCTCTTCTTTCTTAACTCCCTCTTTTAAAGTTTTTGGAGCACCTTCCACCATATCTTTAGCTTCTTTTAAACCAAGACCAGTAATTGCTCTTACTTCTTTGATAACATTAATTTTTTGATCACCAGCTGCAGCTAAAACAACATCGAAACTATCTTTTTCTTCTGCTGCCTCTGCTACGGGTGCTGCTGCGGCCGCAACTGCTACTGGAGCTGCTGCTGAAACTCCCCACTTTTCTTCTAAAAGTTTTGAAAGTTCTGCCGCTTCCATAACTGTTAAAGTTGATAATTCATCAACAATTTTATTTAAGTCTGCCATTTTTGTCTCTCCCTAAGTTAGTCTTTTTTTTTTTGTAATATCGAAATAATGTCCTGATCAGGCCTTTGTAATAGTCTTACAAGCTTTGATGCTGGGGCATTAATCAACCCAACTATTTTTCCTCTGATTTCATCAAGAGAAGGTAAAGTTGCAACCTTGGCTATATCGTCTTTTGTATATAGTGTGTTATCAAAAAAAGCTGCCTCTGCAGATAGCTTTTTTAAATCTTTTTCGAATTTTTTAAAAACTTTAGCCGTGCCAACTGGATTATTTGTAAATACGAGCAGTTTTTGTTGGGATAGAAATTCGTTTAACCCTTTTTTATCATCAGTTTTGTCAATAAAGATTTTGACAATATTGTTTTTTGAAATTTTTGTAACACCTTCATTATTTCTAATTTCAGTTCTAAACTGAATCATTTGCTTGACGGACATATTGGAAAAGGAAGCAATGAACATTGCTGAATAATCCTTAGACATTTTGTCTAAATTTTCGATATATTGTTGTTTTTGAGATTTATTCAATTTCTTTAAACCTCTACCTTAAAGCCAAAGCCCATTGTCGAAGAAATGAATATAGAGTTGATGAAATTACCCTTAACTCCAGATGGTTTGATCTTTTTAATTTCTTCAATAAAAGAATTAATGTTCTCATTTAATTGATTATCATCAAAACTTATCTTTCCAAGCGCTGCGTGGATAGTGCCAGCTTTATCATTTTTATAAGCAACAAGACCCTTATTTATATTTTGGATTGTGCTTTTTACATCATTAGTGACGGTACCTGTTTTTGGATTGGGCATTAAACCTTTGGGGCCAAGTACTTTAGCAATTTTACTGACAACTGACATCATGTCAGGCGTAGCTATAATAACGTCAACATCAATTTTTTCTTGAAGAGCTAAAACTAAATCTTCTCCACCGACTTTTTTTACACCTAATGATTTAGCTTCTTCTGCGGATTTGCCCTGAGCAAAGACCGCGATATCAACTTTTTTTCCTAAACCATGAGGGGGAACAAAACTACCTCTTACATTCTGATCAGATTGCTTAGAGTCGATACCGGTATTAATAGATACTTCGACAGACTCATCAAATTTAACAAACTTTTTCTCTTTTAAAAGTTTAATGGCATCATTAACAGAGTAAGATTTATTAAAATCAATTCCTTCAATTTGTTTTTTTCTATTTTTTGATAAATGCATTATACGACTTCCATTCCCATTGATCTCGCAGAACCTAAAACAATCTTAGATGCTTGATCAACATCGTATGCATTAAGATCTTCCAATTTCTCTTTAGCGATTTCTTTAATTTGAGCCATAGTGACTTTTCCTAATTTAGTTCGACCGGGAGTTTGACATCCTTTTTTTATCTTAGCAGCTTTTTTAAGATAAAAAGTTACAGGTGGTTTTTTAGTAACAAAGACAAACGATCTATCTTTATACGCCGTGATAACAGTTGGAATTGGTGCTCCTTTTTCTAAATCTTTAGTTGCATCATTAAACTGTTTACAAAAATCTTGAATATTTAATCCCTTTTGACCTAATGCCGGACCTACTGGAGGAGCGGGATTAGCCGACCCTGCGGGAATTTGTAATTTAATGTATCCTAATATTTCTTTTGCCATTGTTTTTTTAGCCTTTTACCACTTGTGAGTAATCTAATTCTAACGGTGTAGGTCTCCCAAAAATTGAGACGGACACTTTAAGCTTTTGTCTTGAACTGTCAACCTCTTCTATAATGCCGTTGAATGAGGCAAAAGGACCGTCAGATACTTTAATTTGTTCGCCAACCTCGTATTCGAATTTAGGTTTAGGGTTATCAACGCCCTCGGTTATATCCTGTAAAAGTTTAGAAACTTCCCTTTCAGATATAGCAATTGGTTTGTCTTTAGTTCCTAAAAAATTAGAAACTTTAGGTATATCTCTTACTAGATGCCAAGTATCATCATTCATAATCATTTTAACTAGAACGTAACCTGGAAAGAATTTCTTTTCAGAATTTACTCTTACGCCTCGACGTACCTCAACAACAGCTTGTGTTGGCACTGAAACTTCATTAATAAAGTCGTCAAGTTCCACTTTTTTAGCTTCTTCAATAATGGCGTCAGCTACTTTTTTTTCAAAGCCAGAGTGACAATGAACAACGTACCATTTAGAGGTATCTGAACTTACAACCATGATTATCCTAAAATAACTCTCACAATAAAAGCAAAAAACTGATCAAGAAGCATTAAAATAACTGCAGCAATACTAATTACAACCAAAACAATTCCAGAAGTAGTGAAAGTTTCTTTTTTAGAAGGCCAGGTAACTTTAGATACCTCCTGTCGAACCTCTCTTAGATACTTAGCTGGATTAACTTTCATGTTTATTAAAACTGGCAGGAGTGGCAGGCATCGAACCCGCAACCTCCGGTTTTGGAGACCGGCGCTCTACCAGTTGAGCTACACTCCTTCATAATTAATAATGCTGCAGAGAAATTAATTATTCAATAATCTCTGACACAACTCCTGAACCAACGGTTCTTCCACCTTCTCGGATTGCAAAACGTAAATTGTTATCCATAGCAATCGGTGATAATAGTTCGACTTCTAGAGTAAGATTATCACCAGGCATAACCATCTCTGTTCCTTCAGGAAGTTTGATAGAACCAGTAACATCAGTTGTTCTAAAATAGAACTGTGGTCTATAGTTTGCAAAGAAAGGTGTATGTCTTCCACCTTCTTCTTTGCTTAGCGCATAGATTTCAGCTTTAAATTTTTTGTGAGGTTTAATACTTCCGGGTTTAGCTAGTACTTGGCCACGTTCTACCTCTTCTTTTTTAGTTCCACGCAGAAGAAGACCGACATTGTCGCCAGCTTCACCAGAGTCTAGAAGCTTTCTAAACATCTCAACACCTGTAACAGTAGTTTTTTGAGTATCAGTTAAACCAATAATTTCTACTTCTTCACCAGGCTTAACAATACCTTGTTCAATTCTTCCAGTTACAACAGTACCTCTACCAGAAATTGAGAAAACATCTTCAACCGGCATAAGGAAAGGTTTGTCTAAATCTCTTGCAGGAGCAGGAATGTATGAATCTACTTTTTCCATTAATTCAATAATTGAATTTTTACCAATAGCTTCGTCTCTATCCTCAATTGCAGCTAATGCAGAACCCTTAACGATTGGAATATCATCACCTGGGAAGTCATAACTTGATAACAGCTCTCTGATTTCCATTTCAACTAAATCCAAAAGTTCAGCATCATCGACTTGATCAACTTTATTCATATATACAACAAGAGCCGGGACACCAACTTGTCTTGCTAAAAGAATATGCTCACGTGTTTGTGGCATCGGACCGTCTGCAGCGTTAACAACTAAAATACCACCATCCATTTGAGCAGCACCAGTAATCATATTTTTTACATAGTCTGCGTGACCTGGACAATCAACGTGTGCATAGTGTCTTTTATCTGTAGAATATTCTACGTGAGCAGTAGAAATCGTAATTCCTCTTTCTCTTTCTTCAGGAGCTTTATCTATTTGATCATAAGCTGTATATGATGCACCACCTTTTTCTGCCAATACTTTTGTAATTGCAGCAGTAAGAGTAGTTTTACCATGGTCGACGTGACCGATAGTACCAATGTTGACGTGTTCTTTCGACCTGTCAAATTTTTCTTTAGCCATTTTAAATTGTTACCTCTATTTAATATCTATTACTTAATTTTTTTTTGTTTATGGAGCGGGTGAAGGGAATCGAACCCTCGTAGCCAGCTTGGAAGGCTGGAGCTTTACCATTAAGCTACACCCGCGAAAAAGCGGGTAACCACTTCAAAACAACCACAAAAACAAATCCTTGTGAGTTCCGATAAACTACTTATTTTTGTTTAAAATTCAATAGCTAATGTGAAAAAAAGTGGTGGAGGGAGTAGGATTCGAACCTACGTACACTTGCGTGAACAGATTTACAGTCTGCCGCCTTTAACCACTCGGCCATCCCTCCTAAGTGAAAAAACAGGTCTTGATTAATAGATATTTGTCTTTGAAAGTCAATAGACTTCCTAAACTTTAACTGTAATTTAAAAATATGATTATTTCAGGTGATAATGCTTGTTTATCGTGTCTTTTGCACAATCCCTCAAAGGCGACTGAGGTATTAATAAATAAAGAAAAAAAAGCGAATTATTTAAAAATCATTGAAAAAAGTAATCTAAATAAAATCACCCGATATGTAGATAAAAAAGAGCTACAAAGAATAGATCGAGACAACCTTAGACAATCCAACGACATTATAATAAGACGAGAAGAATATAGCCCATCCTCTTTAGCTGAGATATATAATGCTAACAAAGAAAAATCAATAATAGTTGTTCTGGATCAATTAACTGATCAAAATAATCTTGGAAATATTATAAGAACATGTCTTTTAATGAACGTTAATGGAATTATTTTACCAGAGCACTCATCAGCAACAATCTCAGGATCAACCGCGAACACATCCGCTGGTGCTATAGAAATTTTAAAGTTCCACATATCAAAGAATTTAAATAGATCACTTGAAGAACTAAAAAAAAATGGGTACTGGACTTATTCGCTTGATATGAAAGGTGAATTGATTTGTAAAAATTTTAAATTTGATAAAAAAACAATAATTATCGTAGGAAGCGAAGGCAAAGGAATCAGAAAGAATATTTTAACTAATAGTGATTTTATAATATCCCTACCCCAAGATAAAATAGAAGGTATCGATAGTTATAATGCAGCAAACTCTTTAGCAATGACGCTATTTCACCATAGACTTAATATCTAAGAATTAGTTATTGTTTCTTAAAGATATTAGTATAAAAAATTACAAAATGCCGGCTTAGCTCAGTTGGTAGAGCAGTTGATTTGTAATCATCAGGTCGGGAGTTCGAGTCCCCCAGCCGGCACCACATTTATTGATTATTTATTTTCTTTTATTACATTACTAATATGAACTCAGGAGTTGATCAATTTGGCAGAAGCACAAATACTTCAAAAAATATAACTGAGGAAAAATCTCAAAGAATTCTTGAGGCATTAAGTGACATTAAACATCAACTGCAAAATGAAGAAATCGCCCCTCAAGAATTAGAAGAAAATTCGCTTAAAATAAAAGAAACTAAAAAAGATAAATCTCATGATTTAGATTTTAAAAACCTTCAGCAGAAAATTGAAAATTTAGAAAAAAAAATCAATCAAATCTTTAAAAATTTAGAAAATAAAAGTAATGAGAATTTCATCGAGGATCATAAAGATAGCGATGAAGAGATTTCTATTTTTCATCAATTCCAAAAAAATACAGATTTAAAAACTAGCAAATCACTAACGATCATCAATAATCCATATTACCAAAAAAAGAAAATTAGTTTTTTTCAGATATTTTTTAGAGCAATTGTACTTACGATTATTTGTACTGCGATAATCTTATATGCAAAAAACATTCCCCTATCAAAGTTTATTATTGAAATAGAAAATTTATTCTAAGCAACGTTTAGTTTTTCAACATTAGCCGCACTGAATTTAAATTCAGGAATTTTTCCGTACGGATCTAATTGAGGGTTGGTTAACACATTGGCTGCCGCTTCAGCAAAACAAAATGGAATAAATACCATTCCTTCAGGAATTTCTTTATCTCTTCTTACTTTTATGACAATAGTACCACGTTTTGTTTTTACTTTTACATGATCACCTGGTTCTATATTCATTCGTTTCATATCCCATCTATTCATACTTACAATAGCCTCCGGTTCTATATGATCTAGAACAGTAGCTCTTCTTGTCATTGATCCTGTATGCCAATGTTCAAGTAGTCGTCCAGTAGTAAGAATCATTGGGAAATCATCGTCAGGTAATTCCGCGGGAGGTATCAACCTAGCAGGAACAATCTTACCTCTTCCATTTGCGGTTGGAAATTTCTCATTGAAAATAATTTCATTACCTGGCTTATTCGGATCATCACAAGGATATGTAACGCTGTTTTCATTTTCTAAACGTTCATATGTAATGTTTTTTAAAGAAGGCATCACTTGAGCCATTTCATTAAAAATGTCTCTTGGATGTAAGTAGCTCCAGTCAAGTCCCATTCTCTGTGCGATTGCTTGCGTAATCCACCAATCTTGACGAGCATCGCCCGGAGGTGGTACGGCCTGACGGCCTATTTGAACTTGTCGGTTTGTATTGGTAAAAGTTCCTGTTTTTTCCGCATGGGCAGAAGAAGGTAAAATTACATCTGCATGCCATGCTGTTTCAGTCATAAAAATATCTTGGACTACTAGGTGATCTAGTTTCGCCAGCGCTTCTCTTGCATGGTTTTGATCAGGATCAGACATGGCAGGGTTTTCTCCCATGATGTACATTGACTTTATTTCACCCTCTAAAATTTTATTGATAACCTCAACAACCGTTAAACCTTTTTTATTATCTAATTCTACTTTCCAAAAGTTTTCATATTTGGAATGAATATCTTGATTTTCTACTGACTGGTAATCAGGAAAGACCATAGGAATAAGTCCTGCATCAGATGCACCTTGAACATTATTTTGGCCTCTTAATGGATGAAGGCCTGTTCCATTTCTACCAATTTGTCCTGTAGTAAGGGCAAGAGCGATTAAACATCTAGCATTGTCAGTCCCATGAACATGCTGAGAAACTCCCATTCCCCAAAAAATAATAGATTTTTCAGAAGTAGCGTAAAGTCTGGCAACCTCTCGGAGTTCGTTGGCAGATATCCCACATATCGACTCCATTTTTTCAGGTGAAAAATCTTTTATTTCGATTTGTAATTTTTCGAAGCCCTCAGTTTGACCTTGAATATATTGTTGATCATATAACTTTTCATCAATGATTGTATACAGCAGAGCGTTAAGCATCGCTACATCTGTACCTGGTTTAAATTGTAAGTTATGAGTAGCAAATTTACTTAAACCCTGTTTTCTTGGATCCATGACAATTAATTTAGATCCTCGTTTAACTGCTCTTTTTAAATATGTAGCAGCAACAGGATGATTTTCTGTAGGTCTAGCTCCGATTACAATAATACAATCTGCATCACTTGCTGCCATGAATGGTGCAGAGACAGCTCCGGAGTTAACACATTCCATTAACGCAGCAACAGAAGATGCATGACATAATCTAGTACAGTGATCAACATTATTTGAACCAAAACCTACTCGAACTAATTTTTGGAATAAATAAGCCTCCTCATTGGAACACTTGGCCGAACCAAAACCAGCTAAACTTTTGGGACCATGATCTTCTTTAGATTTTGCTAAACCTTTTGCAGCAATATCAAGTGCATTTTCCCAAGTAGTTTCTTCAAAATAATCTGATATTTCTGAGTCCTTTAATTGAAAATTTCCATCTTTAGGAACTCCAGCTTTTCTTACGAGGGGTTTTGTTAGTCTGCCATCATGATTAATATAATCAAAGCCAAATCGACCTTTTACACAAAGTCTATTTTCGTTAGCCGGACCGTCTTTTCCATCAACATATAAAATTTTGTCATCCTTTACATGGACTTTTGTTTGACATCCAACGCCACAATATGGGCATACACTGTCAACAGTTCTATCAGCATAATTAACACGGGCTCCCTCTTCATTAACCAAAGATGATTCCATTAATGCGCCTGTCGGACATGCTTGAACACACTCTCCACATGCAACACATGTACTTTCACCCATAGGATCATCTAAATCAAAAATAATCTTGGCAGTAGATCCTCGATAAGCCATGCCAATAACGTCATTTACTTGAACCTCTCTACATGCTCGAACACATAAATTACAATTGATACAAGCATCTAAATTGACACTCATAGCTTTATGAGATCTGTCTATATTAATTTTTTCTTTACCTGGAAACCTACTACTGCTAACTCCCATTTTTTCAGACCAATTCCAGAACTTGGAGTCTGGATCAGGGGATTGCTCTTTGGATGGTTGGTCAGACACTAATAATTCAAAAACCATAGATCGAGATTTTTCAGCTCTAGGAGAGTTAACCGTTACCTCCATTCCTTCAGTGGGTTTTCTTATACATGAAGCAGCTAGGGTTCTTTCACCTTTGATTTCAACCATGCAAGCACGACAATTACCATCAGCTCGATAACCCGGCTCAGGTGAATAGCATAAATGAGGAATATCTATATTATTTTTTTTTGCTACATCCCAAATTGATTCAGTAGGTTCAGCTACATATTCTTTACCATCAATAGAAAATTTTATTTTATTTGTCATTAGTTGGTTACCTCATTTGGAAAATGCTTGATTACAGAGAGTAAAGGGTTAGGAGCAGCCTGCCCTAATCCACATATTGATGCGTCCATCATTGCGGATGATAACTCTTTGAGTAGCTCAACGTCCCATGAACTTTCATTCATTAATTTAAGTGCTTTTTCTGTTCCATTTCTACAAGGTGTGCACTGACCACAGCTTTCGTCATGAAAGAAAAACATTAAATTCTTGGCAATTTCGCTCATTTTGTCTTTATCTGACAAAACAACGACGGCAGCTGAGCCTATAAAGCATCCGTGCTCTTGAAGGGTGTCAAAGTCTAAAGGGACACTATCCATAGAAGCGGGTAAGATACCCCCTGATGCTCCACCTGGAAGATACGCCTTAAAAATATGATTTTCTTGCATTCCCCCACAGTACTCTTCGATTAATTGTTTAATGGTAATGCCGGCAGGAGCGAGTTTAACGCCAGGATTTTTAACTCTTCCAGAGACAGAAAATGTTCTTAAGCCTTTTCTATTATTCAAACCATGACTACTAAACCAGACAGCTCCTTTTTCTAAAATCTCTCTTACCCAGAAAACCGTTTCTACATTATGAATAAGTGTTGGTCTTCCAAACAATCCAACTTGGGAAGGGAAAGGAGGTTTGTGTCTCGGAAGACCTCTTTTGCCCTCAAGACTTTCAAGCATCGAAGATTCTTCTCCACATATGTAAGCGCCCGCCCCTCTTCTTAAATGTATTCTTGTTTTGAAATTTAAATTATTTTCTTCAACTATTTTAATTTCTTTTTTTAAAAATTTGATCACATCAGGATATTCATCTCTCATATAAATATAAACATCTGTTGCTTCAACAACCCAAGCTGCAATCAACATTCCTTCAAGAAAACGATGAGGATCTCGAGAAAGATAATGATGATCCTTGAAAGTTCCCGGCTCTCCTTCGTCTCCATTAATAGCCATTAATCTTGGTTGTTTTTCAGCTCTAACAAATCTCCATTTTTTTCCTGTGGGAAATCCTGCCCCACCCAATCCTCTAAGACCGGATAATTCCATTTCTTCTATTAATTCCATTGGATTTTTTTTGTTTTCTAAACATTCTTTTAAGATCTTGTATCCACCAGATTTTGTGTAGTTTTCAAAGTTGATATATTCAGGAGTTGAAGGTTTTATATCGTTGTTATCAATGGAAGTTTTTATTTTTTCAATATTGGCATTGGTGATGTGTTTTTTCCCAACTTCAACGACAGGTGCTTGATGGCATCGACCCATACAAGGGGCTCTTACAACCCTAATATTTTCATTACTTGAATAATTTGATTCGAGATCTTTTTGAAGAGATTGGCAGCCATTCATTTCACATGTAATACTATCACAAACACGAATTGTTATTTCAGCTGGAGAAACTTCATCATCTTTAAAAATATCAAAATGAGCATAGAAAGATGCTACCTCATAAATTTCGGTTAAAGGAAGATTAGTCAGTTCAGCTAAAGCAGCAAGGTATTTAGGTTTAAGACATTTGTAGTTATCTTGGATTAAATGAAGACACTCTATCAGCATATCTCTTTGACGAAGATGATCTGCTGGGATTAAATTTTTTAATTCATTAATTGACTGGTCATCGGATTGTCTACCTTTATTAAAAGTTAGAGCATTCCGTCTACCTGAACCGGGATGTATTTTTTTAGTACTATCTACCATGTCCTTTTCAAACTATTTAAATTGATTAAATATTCAATTATTAAAGAGTAATTGATTGATAAGAATTACTTATCAAAGTTTTTTAAAAACTTTATAAATGAGTCTTTTATTGGTGATGGACCTTTATCTTTAATAAATACTAAACCAATAGAATGGGTCACAATTGGAGTATCTAACTCAATAAAAAATAAATTAGTAACATTTTTAAATTGAGAAGCGTAAGAACCAGGCATTATTGTAGATAAATCAGATGAAGATACGTGTGAAAATAAATGAATTAAAGAGTTAGACTCAATCATTATATTAGGGCTAATATTTTTATTTTTGAATATAGCATCTAGAATTCTCCTAAACTGATTTTCTTGAGATATTAAACATAAATCTAATCCACCACATTCACTCCATGAAATATGTTCTAATTTTTCATATTTTTTATTTTTGGATACAAGAAAATATTTTTCTTTGTAGAGATGGATTTTTTCTACACCTAGAATTGGTTCATTATCTAAATAACTAAAACCTATATCCAATTTGAAATCGTGTAGTCCTTCATCTATTTTATTTGAAGACATAGAGTGGACTTGTATGTTTATATTCCGATTTTTTTTAACATATTCATTGAGAACAGATGAGACATCAATTAAAGCAGAAGGAATTACCCCTACCCTCAAACTACCAGTTAGATTATTTTTTAATTCTGAACTAAGTTGTTTAATTTCACTGTACTCTTTAACAATAAATTTGAATTTCTCTTTTAAAATTTCACCTTCTTTAGTCAAACCAATGAAATTTTTTCCTCTTTTCACCAATTTAACTCCAATTTCATTTTCTAATGATTTCAATTTCATAGAAAGTGCTGGTTGAGATATATTTAGTTTTTCAGCAGCTCTATTAAAATGTTTTGCGCTATCCAGCGCTAAAATAATTTCTAAATTCTTTATTTCCATGGAATATTAAAATAAATATATACTTATATGGAATATTATCTAGATACGAAAGGCTACGAATGCCCTATCCCTGTATTAAAAACTGCCAAACGTATAAAAAAATTAAAAAAAAATGATTTTATAACAGTAGAAAGCGATGATCCTTTATCTCAATATGACTTTAAAAATTATTGTGAAGAAAATAATTTTAAAATTATTTCAATTAAAAATCAAAAAAATATCGTAATAATTAAATTTCAAATCTAATAATCGGATAATAATTCCCTTTTACTACTTGAGAAATCCCATCTTCAATGATCATAAAACCATCACATTGTGCTGAGGATATTAATTTTGCAGATCCTTTTGAATTGTGTTCATAAGCGATATCACTTTTTATTTTAACTCTTATAAATTTTGTAATTTCGCTCTTTTTATTTGCATTGAATCCAGATTTAAATTTTTCCATTTTAAAATTTGAAAAGAAATTCTTAGGGTCAAAAAATTTTGAAATGATGAATATCAAATTAACCATAACAGCTAGAGGATTGCCAGGAAGGGAGAAAATATGTTGATCTTTTTGTTTGGCAAAAATTATTGGTCTGCCTGGTTGGATGCGCAGATATTGAAATAGAATTTTAGTATTCTTTTTTAGATATGCAGAGGTATGATCTCCAGAACTAAACGAGGACCCACCCGAACTAATAATTACATCATATTTAGAGTTATAATTTTTATAAAATTTTTCAATATCTTTAAAATTGTCTTTTATAATGCCTAAATCATCTAATGAAATTGGATATTTCTTAAGAAAATTTATAATTTGTAATTTATTTGAGTCGAAAGTTTGAAAATCTTTCTTTTTCTTTTTATATTCAATTAATTCATCACCTGTAGATACAACACCTACTTTTAAAGGTTTGTATGTATCTATTTTTTTTACACCCGCCGAAGCCAATAAGGCCAGTTTGATAAAATTAATTTTTTGATTTTTTTTTATTAATAACTGTTTCTTTTTTAAATCTTCCCCTTTCTTTTTAATATCTTGATTGGAAATTTTTGACTTTATTAAAATCAAATGATCATTTTCTATAAATGCATTTTCAATTGATATGAAATTTTTAAATTTACTAGGTATGTTAGCCCCAGTATTAATTTTATAGGCAAATTTTACATTTAGTTTTTTGTATACTTTTCCAGCTTCTATGATTTGAGACGATATAGGTATTTTGGAATATTTTTTGTTTGAAAATATAAAACCATCCAAACCCGCTGAGTCTAATTGGGGCAAAAAAATTGGAGAGTGTATGTCCTTGCTAGAAATACAATTGAGCGACTGAGCTAAATCTATTTGGTAAGATTTTTGGAAATTTTTACTGTGTAATTTAGTTATTTGAACTGCTTTATTTAAATTTATATATTTAAAATGAGTCACTTAATATTTCTTTCGCAATTTCATTAATCTGATTATGCCTTAAAACTTTAATAGGATGTTTTAATGTATCATCACTTACAAAAAGTTTGATATTATCAAAAGACTTATATAGCAAATCTTTATTATTCTTGATTAAGTGTGCCTCTATTTTTGGAAGTTTTTTTATTTTTTTAAAACCCTCAAATATTAAAATATCACATCCCTTGTTAAGATAAATTAATTCTTCAATATCTATTTCAGATGAGTCTTTTTCTTCTATGTAGGCTAATCTTTTGTCAGAAACGATTGTAGTTTTAAATGAACCTGCTTCTCTAATTTTATAGCTATCTGTATTGGGATGATCAATGTCAAATGTATGGTGTGCATGCTTAACAACCCCAACTTTTAAGTTATTTTTACTTAAGTGGCTTACTAAATTTGAGACTAGTGATGTCTTGCCACTATTCTTCCACCCAATAACTGCTATTGTTTTCATTTATTTTACAACCATAATATATCTTTGAAAATATGACAGATTTTTTGATTAGACCGAGTGTAAATAATAAATCCTTATTTAAATTTAAAAACTCCCTAGATGAAAATGGAAAAAAAATACAAATTCCGATAATAGAAGAGAAACCATTAACTTTATATCTCAACAATCAAGAAATTGTAACAATGATGACAATTGGTGATTATCCTGAATATTTGGCTCTGGGATATCTATACAATCAAGGCATGTTAAGCGATATAACTAAAGTTAAAAAAGTAGAGTATCATAAGGATTTAAAGACGATTGTTGTTAGGACAACGAATAAAACTAATTATGAAAAAAAATTAAAAAAAAAAATTAATACCTCTGGTTGCGCGCAAGGTACTGTTTTTGGTGATTTATATAATGAAATTGAAGAAATTAAATTAAATAAAAATGTAAAAATATCTCATCAAGAACTCATTGATTTATCAAAAAAAATTAATTTAGAACCTAGCCTTTATCTTAAAGTGGGCGCCATTCACGGTTGTGTTTTATGCGAAGGCGATAAACCCCTTTATTATTTTGAAGATGTTGGGCGCCATAATGCTGTAGATAAAATCGCTGGATTGATATTAAAAAAAAATATCAATGTTGAAAAAATGTCATTTTATACAACTGGTAGATTGACAAGTGAAATGGTTATTAAATGCATCAAAATGAAAATTCCAATACTTTTATCTCGATCAGGATTTACCGCATGGGCCGTAGAAATAGCTAGAAAGAAAAAATTAACTATGATCGGAAGACTAAGAGGAAAACGCCTGAATATACTATCCGGTGAATTTAGATTTCAAAAGTGAGTAACCTTGTCATAACAGTGCTTACGGGTGGAAGATCTTCTCGAATGAATTATCAAAATAAAAGTTTTCTTAAAATTTACGATAAAACAATAATTGAAGTACTTTTAGATCAATTAAAAAAAATTAAATGTAAAATTATCATTAATGTGAATGATGACTTAGATAAATATTCAAAATTGGGCTATGAGTTGGTACCAGATGAAATCAAAGGAAGAAAAGGTCCATTAGCAGGTCTTCATAGTGTGATGAGCAAATATAAAAAATCAAAAAAAAATATTTGGTTTGCCATGCTTCCCACCGATGCACCTGTAATAAATTTAAATCTTTTTAAAGAATTTGAAAAAATACCCCAAAAAATAAAAAATTCCTATATTTCGAAAATTGATGGAAAAACAGAACCAATGTTTTCATTTTGGTCAATCAAATCTTATGAAAAATTGGATAGAATTTTAAATTTATACGATGGTTATAAAATTATGAAGTTTGCTGAAGAAATTGGCTATGAGTATATAAATATCAAAAAAGAAAATGCATTAGAATTTTTTAATATCAATAACATAGAGGATTATAATTTTTTTAAGAATTCTTATTAAATGACATTAAAGTTGTACCTTTATTGTTAAGTATCTTTTTCTCAAAAGAATAATCTTTTGATAAAAAGTAGGGCTCATAATCCTTAAAATTAATATATGAAAAAGCCCTTACGCCTTCATTGAAAGTATAGGGTTCAATGGTAATGTGGATTGTATCTACTAATTCAGTGTAGATAAAAAAATCATGCACACTAGTACCACCTAAAATTAAAATATTTTCTGAACAAATTTTTTCAAATTCACTCCACTGATGTAAGTCGGGATTAAAATAATATTGATTAACTGTATTTTCTTTAATTTGCTTAATCTCGCTAAATTGTCTTGAGAAAACAATTCTTTTTCTACTTTCATTGGGATTGAGTTCGTGGGTGGTCCTTCCCATTACTTGCCACTCATTATCGTTAATTAAAGTTTGTAAATGGTTTTGATCTTCTCTAGAAGTCCACTCAAAAGGGTTATCTTTTGAATGTTTTGCTATAAAACCATCTTGAGAACAGGCAAATGCTAAAGTGTATTTCATGATTAATTGATATATAAATTATATTATTACAATATTCACTTTTTAAATGAATTTCTATTTACCTATCGCTGAAATATCAATCAATATTTATTTACTATTATCTCTAGGCATTGGAATTGGATTTATATCAGGCTTATTTGGAATCGGAGGAGGTTTTATTTCTTCTCCACTTCTTATCCTTGTGGGCATCCCTCCTGCTGTAGCAGTTGGATCTACAACTGTACAAGTTTTTGCATCTACCTCAACTGGTGTAATAAACCATTATCAAAAAAAAAATATTGATTATCAAATGGGTATTACCATGATCATTGGTGGGGTTTTTGGAACATTAACAGGTGTATTACTTTTAAATAACCTTAAAAATATTGGAGCAATAGATAATTATCTTAGTTTTATTTATGTTGTGCTCTTGCTTGGAACTGCAATTTTTATTTTATACGAAACCGCAAAAGTAAATCTCTTTTATAAAAATAGAAAATTTAAATTACACCAGCACTCATGGATACACGGACTTCCTTTCAAGTTCAAATATAGAAAATCAAAATTATACATCAGTATTCTTGCTCCATTATTTATTGGATTTGGAATAGGTCTTTTAACTGGTTTTACAGGCATTGGGGGTGGTTTTATTCTAATACCATGTATGATTTATCTTTTAGGTATGACTACAATTTCTGTAATAGGGACTTCTCTTTTTAATATTACAATAATTTCTTTAATTTCTCTTTTTCTCCAAATTACAATAAATCAAAATGTAGATTTTATCTTAGCTATATTGCTTATAATTAGTAGTTCATTTGGTGCTGCAATCGCGTCTAGGGTTGTTGAGAAACTTGATCAAGAAAATTTAAAAGTGATGTTCGGTGTTCTTTTAATAATCATCGCCTCTTTTCTTCTTTATGATCTTTTTAGAACGCCAAATAATTTATATCGAATAGATTATGCTTAAGATCATATTATCAACGCTTTTAATATTATTAACTTCTAACAGTTGGTCTGCAAAATTTTCCCTTGATAAATTTAACATAGAAATAAATTCAAATTTTTTAGGAGAAGAAATTGTTTTATTCGGTCAAAAAGATGAAGAAAATGATTTAATAATTATATTTGAGGGTACTGAAAAAAAAGGGAATTTATTCACTAAATCTAAAAAAGGGCTTTTATGGATTAATGAAAAGCAAGAAATAGATAAAACGCCTAGTTTCTTTGGTATTTTTTCAAATCCAAAATATTCTCTAAATGAAATTTTTTTATTACCAACTTTAACTAGTAATCATGTACTTATCAGCAATATATCTGAGAGACTCTATCAAATTAGAACTGCATTAAAAGCTAAGGGCCTTTATTTTGAAGATGAACTTCAAATTATTGAAAAAAGTCTTTTTATAAAAAAATTTAAAATTCCAGATAATATTTCTGCTGGCGATATTAAAGTTTCTTTATATGAAATTAAAAATAATGAAGTAATCAATTTTTCCCAAAAAAAATTAAATATTCAAAAAAAAGGACTAACAAGCAAGTTGGAGAAAATGCTAAAGAACCAGTCGTTCATTTATACAATAATCTTGGTTGTATTTTCGATTATATTTAGCTTATTATCTAATTGGCTTTTTAGAAAAAGATGAAAAAAATAGATCAAAGAAATTATTTTGTTGTAATTGATGATAGTGAAGAAATGTGGACAGCTGTAAAGTTTGCTACTAAAAGAGCAAAAACAACTAAATCAAATCTCACTACAATAAGTTTTATTGAGAGTATTAGTGATGGCATGATGCTAACTCCATCTACAGAAAAAATACTTGATAAAGAACAAGTAAGTTCTGAAAAAATAAAACACAAAGAAGTTCAAGATTTCATTTTTAAAACATCTAAAATAAAAGCAAAATCAGAAATATTTAAAATTAGCGAAATTGATGATTTTATCAATTTTCTGAATAGTTATTCATCAAATTCAACTATTGTATTGGCTACAAGTAAAGATATTGGTAAGCCAGGTCCATTGATTGATAAACTTATATACGAAAAAGGAAATTCATTACATTGCCCTCTTGTAATTATTAACGGCAATCTTGAAGATAAAGAAATAGAGAAAATAATATAACTGAAAAAAAAAGAATTTAAAATTTGCGTTGTTTGTAAACTCCCATTTACTTGGAGAAAGAAATGGGAAAAGGTATGGAATGATGTTAAATATTGTTCAGAAAAATGTCGAAGATCAAAATCAAAAACTCAAAACAAAAAATAGCTGATATCCTATTAAAAATAGGTTGCGTGAATATAAATTTTCAAAATATGTTTACACTCACTTCCGGAAAAAAAAGTCCAGTTTACGTTGATTGCAGAAAATTAATATCTTTTCCAAAAGAAAGAGAAATCGTGATCAATGAAATGACCAAGGTGATTAAAGCCAAATATAAAAAAAAAATTATAGTTGCTGGTGGTGAGACCGCAGGAATACCCTACTCTTCTTTTATAAGTCATAAATTAAAGCTCCCCATGGTTTATATTAGAAAACAACCAAAGGGATTTGGAAAAGGCAAATTAATTGAAGGAGAGTTTAAACAAAAATCCACTTCAATTTTAATTGAAGATATGGCTACAGATGGCGGAAGCAAACTTCATTTTATTAACTCTTTAAGAAAAAATAATTTAACTGTTAATGATATTTATGTGGTTTTTTTCTATAACATCTATCCTGCTGCAGAAAAGAACTTGAATAAAATGAGAGTGAAGCTCAATTATCTAGCTAGTTGGCATGACATACTTGAAGTTTCACCTAACTATATTTCTAAAAAAGAACAAGTTAAATTAGAACAGTACATATCATCTATTGAGAATGGCAAATAAAGTTATCAGTATTGTCTCTGGGGGTTTTGATCCAATTCATCCCGGACACATAATGATGATGAATGATTGTCTTGATTTCTCGGATTATTTAATTGTTGGAGTCAATTCAAATCAATGGTTAATCAATAAAAAAGGTAATTTTTTTATGGATATAAAACATCGACTTTATGTAATTAATAGTCTCCAAGCAGTTAGTGAAGCCGTCGAATTCGAAGATGACTCAAAAGGAAGTGCATCTAATCTACTTATCTTTGTAAGAAAAAAATTTCCCTCAAATAAAATTATTTTTGCCAATGGAGGCGATAGATCTGATACTTCAAAAATTTTAGAATATGATACTGCTCAAGAATACGATATTGATCTTAAATTTGGAATTGGAGGCAATCACAAAGAATCGTCTAGCTCTGACCTTTTAGGGCGTTGGGAAGAATATATAAAAAATAAAACTAAGGGCTAAGTGTATATTTAGTCCACTCTTGATTGTTTAATTCAAAAACTTCTCTTTGATGAATACGATGTGGCATATCTTGCCAAAACTCAAATTTTTTAGGTTTTATTAAATAACCGCCCCAATGAGGTGGTCGAGGAACATTATTTTCATCAGGATACTTTCTTTTATATGATTCAATTTTTTTTTCTAACTCCTCTCTATTTTTCAGAGGTCTAGATTGATCACTTGCCCAAGCCCCTATTCTACTCATATAATGTCTAGTATTATAATAATTGTCTGATAGTTCCTTATTTAATTTTTCTATAGAACCCTCAATTCGAATTTGACGCTGAAGGGATTTCCAGTGAAAATTTAAAGCTACATTTTTATTATGCTCAATATCATTGGATTTATTACTTTGATAATTTGTGAAAAACCTAAAACCAATTTCGTCATATCCTTTTAACAATACCATTCTAGAATGAGGGCAATTATTTTTATCGACAGTAGATAAACACATCGCATTTGGGTCATTAATTTCTTTTTCTGTAGCTTTTTCAAACCAATTTTGAAAAAGAATAATTGGATTTAAATTTTTATCTGACATGGTATGAGTATTATATAAAGAATATAACAAAATGGATTTAAAAAATAAAAAAGGCCTAATAATGGGTGTAGCAAATGATAAGTCTATTGCTTGGGGTATCGCTAAACAATGCTCTGCTTTTGGTGCTGAATTAGCATTTACATATCAAAATGATCTTTTATTAAAAAGAATAGAACCGTTAGCTAAGTCAGTCAATTCAGATTTTTTAATTGAATGCGATGTTAGTTCCGAAGGATCTGTTGAAAGAACATTTAAAGCAATCCAAGATAAATGGGGAAAACTTGATTTCTTTGTTCATGCAGTAGCATTTGCTGATAAAAATGAACTGAGAGGTAAATATGTACAAACTTCTAAAGAAAACTTTCTTAATAGTTTAAACATATCTTGCTACTCATTTACTGAATCTTGTAAATACTGCTATGAATTAATGAATGATGGCGGAAGCATACTAACTTTGACTTATTATGGCGCAGAACAAGTTATGCCTCACTATAATGTCATGGGCGTTGCCAAATCAGCCTTAGAAGCATCAGTAAAATATTTGGCAGTTGATATGGGCGACAAGAATATTCGAGTAAATGCTATCTCTGCAGGACCAATAAAAACATTAGCAGCATCTGGAATAGGAGACTTTCGATTTATCTTAAAATGGAATGAACTCAATTCACCTTTGAAAAGAAATGTTACTTTAGATGATGTTGGAAATACTGGCGCTTATCTTTTAAGTGATTTATCTTCTGGCGTTACAGGGGAAATTCATCACGTTGACTGTGGCTATCATACTGTTGGTATGGTAGCTGTAGATGAAGCTGAAGGAGTCGCTAACTTACTTAATGAGTTTAGTAACAAA
>Ga0222715_10001147_pt1 | contig 25943 bp, 20 predicted proteins | sample C33_9DmetaG_FD_165056 | JGI IMG/M metagenome (GOLD analysis project Ga0222715, IMG submission 165056) | Estuarine water microbial communities from San Francisco Bay, California, United States - C33_9D | ecosystem: Environmental > Aquatic > Marine > Unclassified | place: USA: California...
CGGAGTGAAAGTAATCGTAAAAGAAAAGAAAAAGAAAGACAAAAAGCAGAGGAAAGAGAAAAGCAATTAGAAACAAGAAAACCAACTAAGGTTAGTGAAAATAACCTTGCAAAGATATCATTACCTGGCAGAAGTATTCTTGATACAATCAATAGATTTCTTGCATTTACTTTAATTGGATATCTGTTTAATAAGTACAATCAATTCCTACCTAAACTTGCAGAGTTTGCTAAACTTATAACTCCTGTTGCACAGTTTATTGAAGCATTTGGTAAAAATGTAATCAATAGAGTAATTGATTTTGTTGATGTTGGATATCAAACATATGATAAAGTCCGTGCAGAAATTAAAAACATTGGAGGTGAAGGAGCACAAAAAACATTTGATGACTTTTCTAAGAATTTAAATCTAATTCTAAATGGTGCAATTGGTGCTGCAATGTTGATTGCAAGCACTGCTCCAAAAACTCCAAGAGGTGCTGCTGGTGGTTTAGGATCAAGTGCTTCAAAAACTTTAGGTAGCGCAATTCCAAAACCTACAAGTGGATTTGGTGCTGGAACTGCAATGACACCTGGTAGATATAGGTTACCTGGACAAGCTAAAGCAAGTGGTTTTGCATTAGAGCAAGCAAGAAAAAAGGCAACTCAAACTTCTCTAAATCAAGCATCAAAACAGTTAGCATCTCAAGGTGCAAAACAATCTCTAAGATCATTGGTTGGTGTTCCTGTTATTGGTTCTCTAATTGGTTTTATTATTGATACTGTTGTTTTCAGAGAGAAACCGACAAGAGCTGCTGCAGGTGCAGTTGGAAGTGCTATAGGACAAGGAATTGGAATTGCTCTTGCTGGAGGAACTACATTTGGACTTGGTGCTGGTGTTGGTATGTTTGTTGGTGGTTTTGTTGGTGATATGTTAGGTAAAACAATATATGATGCACTTAATGGATATAAACCAGAACCAACACAAGCAAAGGCGCAAGGCGGACAAGTTTCTGATGGACAATCAAGAGTTGCTACTTCAAGAAGAATTAAAACCACTCAGAGAAGAACACAAAGAACTTATACTCCACAAAAAACACAACCAGGAAAAGATATTGGTGGAAAGCAAAAGATTGAACAGTTGTATGGTAAGGATGAACCAGGACAAAGAAGTGCATTAAGAGCACTAAGAAAGAGTTCTGAAGATCTAAAAAAGATGAAGTCCTTGAATGGTGTTGCTGGTGCTATGTTTGGTGCTGGTATTGATATGTCACTGGGACAGAAACCAGACAAAAAACTTGCAACATCTCTTGGTAATACCTTTGGTTCTGTAATTCAAGCTGCTGTTGACGCTGAGTTGAATTCTTCATTCAATGATATCTCAAGAACAATTGCAATGGCAAATGGTGGCGTAGTTCCATCAAGAGAAATTAAAGGTGGTATGAGTATTGGTGAGAGGATTGGTAAATATATTTCCAGTGCATTTTCAATCGCATTAGAAAGTTCTGCTTCTAAAGTATTACAGAACTTAAATCAAGAGTTTAATTTAGAAGGAGGAGCACCAGGCGCTGGACAAGGACCAGGAGGACCTGGTGATGGTGATGATAATGGTGGTGGAGGAGGTCAGTTTACAGGCTCTGCTGCAAACATACCTCCAGAAGGAAAAGCACTTTTAGATGCTATTGCTGGATCTGAATCTGGTGGATACAATTCAAGATATCCATCTAAAACTTTTAATAATAATTGGGAGGATCATCCAAGAATTGATGAAATTATTTTAAGTGGCCCAAATAAAGGAAAAACAAGTAATGCTGCAGGAAGATATCAATTTTTATCTACAACTTGGGATCAATATAAACCAGGAAAAGCATTTACTCCAGAAAATCAAGATATTGCTGCATACAGATTAGCCATTGCTGCATATGGTTATGGTGAATCTGGATTATTAAAGGATCTTAAAAGTGATCCTGCAAAAGTTGCAAGAAAATTAAGCGGAACTTGGACATCTTTACCCGGTGGTATAGAACCAAACAATGCTACAACTGGATTTTTGTCTAGGTTTCAAGCAAGTGTAAAAAAATATAAAAGCACTGGTGGTCCTTTAAGTGCAAAAGGAGTTAAGAAATTTAGTAAATCTGATATAACAAGTTTCTTTAGACAACAAGAATCTTTTCGTGCTAAACCTCATGAAGGAATGGATATTGCTGCTCCTCAGGGAACACCAATTTCTTTTGGTATGAGTGGAGAAGTTCTCGGTATTTGGAGAACTAATAGTGGATCAAGAAATGCAAATGGTGGTTATGGTACATATATGGATGTTAAATTTTCTGACGGTAGAATTGCTAGAATAGCTCACCTAAGCAATGTTCCATCATCATTAGCAAAGGGAAGCAAATTTAGAGCAAATCAAATAATAGCTTATTCTGGAGGTGAGGAAGGTGCTCCAGGTTCTGGAAGATCTGGAGGTCCACATATCCATTTGGAACAACTTTCCAAACCCATGGGTATTGAAGAAACAACTAAAGGTAAATCTGATCCATTAAAGGGAGGTTTATTTGATTTAATTCAACAAGGTGGAACTAGGGCATCATTAGCACCATCTCAACAAACAAGAGAGATTGCATCATTACAACAAAGTCCATCATATGCATTAGTCGAAAATAATACCATCCTTTATCAAAAGGAATTTGTTCTTACTTAAATAGTAATAAAAAGATATGGGAAGCAAGGAGTCATTACAATTTAATAAGTTTGAAGTTTTTTCAAACAAAAATAAGAAATCAGTAGACATGAGATCTATTCCAAGAATAGAGTATCGTGAAAGTGTTTTGTCTCCTTTTGTAATCATAACAGCGCAGATTGTTGAAACAGGAAGCACAATGTCTGCAGATGATGGATCTGGTGCTACAGTATCTGCACTTGAGGGACTTAATCTTCAGGGAACTGAAAAGGTTTTATTTGAGATTGAAGATGAAAATGGAAACAAAATAAAACTTACCAATGATAATGATTTAAGAGTTGCAACTGTATCAAGAGTTGCTCAATCATTTAAAAATATCTCATATCAATTGAATATAGTTTCTAAAGAAGCATATGATAATACTCTTCTTGATACAAGAGTAAGAACTAAATTTGATGGTAAAATATCCAATAGTGTTCGTAGAATACTGACTCAATTTTTAAAAACTAAAAAAGATATTGAAGTTGATGAAACTATTAATACTTATGAGAAGTGGGGTATAGATGACTATCCATTTGATAAAATATTAGAACTACAGCAGATTGGTATTCCAAATATTAAAGATGCTCTCGGAAAAACTTGTGGATATCTTTTCTGGGAAACTTCTGAAGGATATAAGTTTAAATCAATAGATAATCTTTTTAAAGTTACAGGGTCATTTTCTAACTATAAAGATAGTAAAGGAAGAAGAATTAAAAATTATATTGAGAATAAAAAAGTTGATCGCACAACTATTCCTCAAGGATTTGATGATAAAATACTTCACTCTAGAATTGATAGAACAATAGATGCACTTGGTCAATTTGAATCGGGTGCATATGGAACTGTCCTTGAATTTTTTGATGAGGTTAATAAAACATATACTAAAAAGGATCCATTCGTTGCACCACCAGAAGGTAATGGTGAAATTGCAGGTAAAGAATTACCTCAATTTAATGAAGAATATAAAGATAAAGCAACTGTTAGAGTAGTTGCACAAAGAGATATTGGACAAACCTTTAGTTCTGGAGATTCTATAGAGAAACAAGTTGAGCAAAATACAAAAGAAGGTGTCTCTGTTCAAGATGTTTTACAGCAAGCTCAACAGAATTATAGACAGAAGTTTAATATGTCAGCAGAGATTATAATACCTGCTGATTTTAGCTTACATGCAGGCGATTTAATTTATTGCGAGTTCCCTGAATTATCTACAAAAAGCACTCTTACAAAAACACCCAAGGATAGTGGTATATATATGATATCGGATCTATGCCACTATGGTGATAAGTCACAAACTTACACGGGACTGCGACTGGTAAGAGATTCTTTCGGAGTAAAGGTAACCTAACATGGAAAGAAGTATTCAGCAACACATTAATGATGACAAGGACGAACTAGATAATCCTAGTATCAATGCACAACGTCGTCGTCATATTGAAGATGAACTTGATGCATTAGAAAAGTATCAGGCAAATCATCCTGACGAAGATAGCGACCCCAATCCATTAGAACTGTATTGCGATTCACATCCTGACGCATCAGAATGCAAAATTTATGAGGACTAATGATTAATGTCAGAGTCATCTCAAAATAGAAATTTTAGAAAAGAACTAGAAAAGAGACTTGGTAAAACCATTATAGGTATAGGTCAAATTGATGCTGAAACTTTTGAAACTGCCCAACGTCAACAAGGAAAATTTACCGAACATAACGAACAAGCATCTGGAGTTCTTCTCAATAAGTATAAGGTTAGAATTTGTCATGCAACAAATGAAAGCGAGTCTGTTAATAATTTAATTGATGTTTATGGTCAAGCTTCTATATCTGGATTAAGAGCAGAAATTTGTCCTGTTCCAGTTTATCCAGTTAATACTTATGTTGTGGTTTATAAGGATCCACTAACAGATCTTTATTATATTGATGAAGCACGTCCTAATAGTGTAGTTGATTTACCCACCAAAAAGAATACTCCTGGATGTGGACCTGCAAGTGGATTTGTTCCTGGTTCGGCAAGTTTTAAAGTACCACAAACTCATCAAGATCCTGGTGGTAAAGGTGTTGCAAAAGGTTCAGAAGTTCTTAGAAATTCAGTACCAAGTAAAGAAGATAAAAAACAAAGTACCCATAACGAAAGTATAACGATACCCAGTCCTTGTATTCCTGTCGATACTGCTGCTATTAATAAAGAACTTGAAGGACTTATTAAGTTTGTTTCAGATTTAAGAACAGGAGTCCTTGGTGAAGATAGTTTTCTTACAACAAGTCAAGAATTTTTAAATGAAGTTCAATCAAAAGTAAGTTCGGTATCTCAAGTAATTTCTAATGCAATTTCTTGGTTAATTCAAGAAATTAGAAAAAAGGTGATGAGAAAAATTAACGGTGCAGTTAATGATACAATAGGTAATGTTTATTTAAGCGCAAGATACTCTATATTAGAAGCTAAAGATAATGCTTTAGATTTAACATCATGTTTATTTTTAAAAATTTTAAGTAATCTTGCAAATTTTGTAGGTGATTTTCTTAATTCATTTATTGATACTGTACTAAACACCGGGTTATGTGTGATTGAATCATTTTTATCATCTTTAATCGGTGCAATATTGCCTTCTATTTTAAGTGCAGTAAATGCTATCTTAGGGCCTCTTTCTAGTTTAATCGGATCTGCGATTAATCTTACAAATGATATTCTTACTTTCTTGGAAGGTATCATTGATTTCTTATCTTGCGATATAAAACAAATTTGTCCTGTTACAAATGAATGGAACTTCTTAGAAGGAGGAGTTGATTCTTCTGAATTTGCAACTCTTGATTTTAATGCAATATTTGAAAGTGCAAAATCATTTGCTGATAATATTATTGCACTTGGAGATGTTCCTGGTGATGTTGTTGATAGTTTATCTGGTATCAATGCTGAACAAGCAATTAATAATGCTGTTGATGCTGCAGCAAGTTGTTTGGGATTATTTCAATGTGGTCCACCAACAGTTTCTTTCTGGAATCTTGGTTCTGGAGGTGGAACAGTTGCCAATGCTGTTGTCAGCACTGCTGGAGAAATACTTGGGGTTAATATTATTACACCCGGAAAAGGATATTCTAATCCACCAAATGTAGCATTTAATGACTCTTGTGGATCAGGAACTGGTGCATATGGAACTGCAGTTATTGGTGAGTATGAATATACTGATCCAGAAACAGGTAACACTTCAACGGAAACTGGAGTTCTTAGTGTGATCATAAACAATCCAGGTTATGGTTACCTTCCTGCTCCAGATGGAAGTGTTGGTGGTATGGGTAGAACTATTGCTGGTCGTTGTCAAAGTTTGATTCAGAAAGGATCTACTAAAAAATGGCAAGGTCCTTTTGAACCAGGTACAGTTCTTAATATTGAGATTGGGGATACTGTAAGACTTGCTGGTATTCCTGAGTATATTTCGGAAGAAAATACTTCTATAACAACACCACCATGTCCAGACACAGTAAGACCAACATCACCATCTTCAGTTTATCCTGTTGTTATTTCTATTGGTGATGTTGTTATTCGAGATCCTGGATTTGGATTTGTTCCAGGGGACACAATTACAGTAACACCTGATAATGGTGCAGACATAACTCCTATTATTACTGATGGATCAATAACCGGAATTAAAATCAATAATCCTGGAATTGGATTTACCGATATGCCAGTACTAACTCTAAATACCAATACGGGTTATAATGCTACTTTATTACCTGTTCTCTCATTTAAGAGAGTTAATGAAGACAATGCATTTGAAGTTCCGACAGGAACTGGTATTGTTCAGGTTATTGATTGTGTAGGTAAAAACTGATGGCAGAAGAAAAGATTTATTCTTTTAATGGATTCTCTACCACTGAAGGTGAGGTTCGACTTGGTGATGTGATGAAGAACAATGTCAAAATGGCAGCTATTGTTCGCAATATATTTCCAAGTTCTTTTAGAAGATCTCATTATATGGGTCTTCAGATGACTGGCAAACTTGCAGGATCTACTATCAATAGTGCTCCTGCATGTTATCAAATTTTATGTGGTGAACAACCAGTTAATGGTGTCTCATTTGTTGCATATGCAGAAAATGGTGACATGATTATTGGAGCACCAAAAGGAAGAATCCGAATGTTTGCTCAAGACATTGATATTATTGCTTCAGGTAATGGGACAGATACTGGGTGGGTTAATATTTTATCCAATGCAAAAGTGAATGTTGAATCTGGAACTGTTCAGTTGCAATCTGCAGATGCTTTAAGTTTGGGTACTGAAAGAAATTTAAATTTAAATGTTCCTGGAAGGTTTAAAGTTACTTGTGGATCAATGAAAGTCGTTGAAGGTGCTGACATTTCACCAGTAACTAGTCCTCTTGGAAGTGGTGTAAATACTATTAAGCAGCAATTAGAAGGTCTTAAAAAGTTGATTAAAAGTATAACATGATATGGAAGTCACAGATTTACATGTAGGAAAACAATTACAAGTTGTTTCTAATCTTCCTGGAGGAATACCAGGACCTCCTAATGTTGCTCATGGTGCAGGTGCAGCAGCAATTCCTGGTGCTGTTTGGGCAGATGGAGGACTTCATGTTGGAGCACCACTTTTTGCACCTGGAGAAACGGAAGTTGGTTTTTGTAGACCACCAGCAACGAATACGTTAGCATTTGCAAATTCCCTCAAATCAATCTTTGCAATTTCGGGAAGAGGTGGAAGTAATGGTGTTACTGATGTTATTATTGGAGATCCAATTGGACCTGTTGGTATTAGCGTAAATGCTACAATTATCAATATCATATCACCACTCACTAATGGTGTTGGTGCTCTTAACTGGACTGGAACAAAATCTTTTACTGGTGTAAAGCAGCAAACTGGATTAGAAGTTCGTTCTGGTGCTGTTGCTGATGTTGGTAAAGAATCTACGATTGGTAATGTTGTAGAAAGTGGTGCAAGGGTTATTAATGGGTCTTTAAATGTCACTAAGTCAATTACTACTGGATCCATAACAGCAAATTTTGGTGCATTTACAAAAGTTGCTGCACCATTCAAACAATTTGATATTCCACATCCAACAAAACCAAATCATAGATTGGTTCATACTTGTTTAGAGGGTCCAGAAATTGGAGTTTATTACAGAGGTAGATTAATTAATAATAATGTGATAGAATTACCCGAATATTGGCGTGGTCTTGTAGATCCAGAAACTATCACAGTAAATCTAACACCACATGAATCCTATCAAGAACTATTTGTGAAAACAATTGAGTGGGGAACTAAGATTTTTGTTGTAAATAATTCAAGCGGACCTATCAATTGCAGCTATACAGTTTATGCAAAACGATGCGATGTTGAAGATTTGGTCGTTGAATATGAAGGCACCGAAATGAGAGAGAGATAAAAATGGGAATTGCATCAGATATTATTTCAGAATTAAGTCAAAAGAAACAACAGGCATATGAAGGTGTTGAGTTTCTTCAAAAGAACATTCTTGTTAAGGATGTTAATAAAGAAAAGTATGATGCTGCAATCGTAAGTATTGATGCAGATTTATTTGTAGAAGTTAATAATGTTAATGATAAACTTCAAGATGTAAAAGATGCATACCAAGCACGGGTAGATGTTGGTTGCAGAACAGATATGTTCTGGAGATTGGTGAGTATCAGCACGTATACTGAAAATCCAGATGGAACTGGACCGGTTACAAACCTTTATAATTTAGAGGTGACAAGGTTATCACTTTCTGGTTATCAAGGTGTTGGACTTGGAACAACTGCAAGTGGACCAGGAACAGTTGGTTATGGTACAACAGGTGGCGCTACTTATTTTACAGAAGATGGACAAACCATTAATTATCCTCCTAGAAGTATTTTTGGATTTGAAGAGAAAAATCTTTATGGTCTCAAGTATTATGATGAACCATCGCAAAGAGATATTGGCGATACCTTCGTAACAAGTTTTATTGGAACAATCAGTATTGGTTCCAATGTTCTTACAGTGATGTCTCCAATTGGGTCTGGGACAACTTTAGGAATTACTACAGGTCAATTAATTACTGCAAATAAAACGGGCATCTTCCCAACATCTTCGGGAGAAATTGTTGCAATTGGAACCGCACTTGCAGATTTAAATGTTCTATCGGGTGTTGGAAATACTATTGGTATTGGAACAACAACACAATTGGTAAGCACACTTACATTAGATTCTGTTGTATCAGTAGGTGCATCAGCTCCAGAGCAAGATGGTTCTTATGTAACATTTACCGTGTTCCAAAGTCCAGCTGGTATTGGAACAACTGCTATTAGTTACTTTAGAATACCATTTACTTCCAATCCATTCAGTCCACAGTCATTGGGAATTATGAATAGTTCTCAGTATGGAATTGGTAAATCAGTTTTCTATGATAACTCTGGATACAGTTCTAACTTACAAACTTGGAGACCAGAGTTTGAAAGTCCAGAAATTAGTGATGACTTCCCTGCTGTAACAGAACCAGAAGTTGGTGCTGGTAAAATCTATTATACTGTTGGATTCTCAAGTTATCCTGCAGTTCCATTTGGTAGTGGAAGAGCACCTGAAGGAACTACAGTTGCATTAACTGCAGCACAGGTTGCATTAGTTACTCTTTATGAAAACCCATCTGCTTGCTCAACCCAAGAAACTAATTTGACAAACGCTATTTCAGATGCAAATACTGCAGAAGCAAATATCCAATCTGATCTTGGTGATTTTAACTATAAGATATCAGCAGTTAATGCAATGCGTGACTTAAGAACTGATATACAATTAGAAATCTGGGGTAATCGTCAAGCAATTGGTGGTCTTGCTGATGATATAGATAAGTATGATACTGCGATTGAGTATCTTGGCGTTACAACTATCACATCCTTATTACCATGATTACAATTAGTCATCCTTCAGTTAAAGATTATAACTTAAATCTTGAAGGTTTACTTGGACCCGAAAATGCTGTATTCTTTAGAGGTAGAGTTACAAGTAAAAATGAAATCAATCTTCCAAGTTACTGGGAAGCATTAGTAGAACAAACAACAATCTCAGTTCATTTAACTCCAATTGGTGCTCATCAGAATGTAATTGTAAAACGTATTGGTGAGAATAAAGTATTTCTTCAACCACAAGGAGGAATGCCAATTGATTGTTACTATTTGATTATTGGTGAGCGCAAGGATGTGCCACGTCTCAAAGCGGAACAAAGAGTTGGCACAGAGGACTGAGAGGTGCTATACTACTAAGGTAATCAAAGGACGACTGAATGCAAGACGAGTACCTGACACGTTGCGTGGTAGATCCAATTAAGCGAACCGTGTATCTTTATTCTAGTGAAGGTGATGAGAAAACTGTGACCTGCGAAACCGTTGAGCAGTTTATGAGTGTGTTGGACTTTGTTCGTGCTACTTGTGATGAAGACGTGCTTTCTTATGCAAACCCTCTATGAATCCTTATCGCATTAACTACAAAGCACTGAAAGAAGAACCAGTGAAAACCACACCAGAGAATGTAAAGGAAGCAAATGAGAACTTGTTTCGCGCAAAATGGAATCTTCCTCAAGCAGCAAAGAACTGTGGAATGTCACAAAAAGAAATGAAATTGACATTCTGGGAGTATCTCAAGTATAATCCTAGCACTTACCAAGCGTAAGTTTTTTGGGCGTGTAGTCCAGCGGCAGAGACAGGGAGCTTAAAACTCCTCCAGGGTCGGTTCGAATCCGACCACGCCTATTAGAAGTTTTTATTAACTTCTAAATAAACAAAAGTACGGAACCTTTATGAAGTACCGAATTGATACCAGATATGTTTGGTACAATGAAGGAACGCAAATAGTTCTGATGTACTTTATAAATCAAGTTCCTTTTACTTTTGATGAACTTCCAGATGATGCACTGTATGATTTGGAATTAGTTGAAATAGCAGATAACGAAAGACGCTACGAACCAGAGGATTTATACAAAACATCATTCTATTTGATTGATGAACAATGCCATCCTCTAATGTTTGAACTTGAACTGGAAAATCCAGAAATGTTACCTGTTGATTAATTTGCCTCTAAAGCATTGTGGTGATGCACCGCTCTTGTAAAGCGGAGACGACAGTTCAATTCTGTCTAGGGGCTCTTGAGTTCTATAAAACTCCAATGTCACTTATTTCACAACAAGATCGTTTGATGGCGATTGAAGCCCTTGAGTATTATGTGCAAAAACTAAAAGATGACAACTGCAACCAAGCAGCAATAACTTCCTTCCAAACCCTTCTCAACTGGGTTGAATTGGAGCATTTCAAACATGAAGATTAATCTCTGGTATTGTGATGATATGAAACAATGGCGTTGGACTTTAACGGATGGTTCCAGACCGATTATTCGTCAGGAATCTGGACAACGACCATTTCTCCGTGATGCTATGAATGATGTAGCAAATACAGTAGAATATATGTTAGAATGTAAGCAAAGCGAGTAATCAGTGAAATCTGACTATTATATTGAAAAAATCAGTAAAAAGGAAGCAGAGGAACTTTTACTGAAATATCATTATCTTAAAGATATATCAAAAACTTTTAAAAGTGGATATAACTACGGATTATTTAAAAAAAATGATTTTTCACCATTAAAGATTGGTGGTTTATTGGGAGTTTGTATTTTTACTGGACTCCCTGTTCCAGAAATAGCAAAAGGAGCATTTGAACTTGAAAGACACGAACAACAAGGACTCTTTGAACTCTCCCGATTATGCATCAGACCTGATACGCAATCTGATGAATATAACATCACTTCTTGGTTTGTGTCAAAAGCGATTAGACAATTTCGGAGAGATACTGAAGTTAAAGCAATCCTTTCTTATGCTGATTCAGATCACCATTCTGGTACAATTTATCGCGCTTGCAACTTTAAGTACTACGGTCTCACGGATCGAAAAAAAGATTTCTATTATTCAGACGGAACTAAACACTCTCGTGGAAAAATAAATGGTGCTGAGGGTGAATGGAGAAATAGAACAAGAAAGCATAGATACTTGATGGTATTTGATAAAAACCTTAAGGTCTTGTGGAAAGAAGAAAAATATGGTATAATATAAAGGTGTGAAGGAAGAGCGCACTTAATGTGCAGACAAGCATCCAGGTAACTGGGTGCTTTTTTCTTGTGATAAATAATCTATAACAGAACTTATCGTGCAAATAAGATGCCTCTCAGTCGTTTAGATAATTTCCTTAAGAATGCGCGTGGAAATATCTTATATGTTAATCCCAATGATTTAGACGCTACGGATAGCATTGAAAACCAAGGTAATTCACTTACACGACCATTCAAAACTATTCAGCGTGCTTTAGTTGAAGCATCAAGATTTTCGTATCAAAGAGGTCTTGATAATGATAGATTTGGTCAAACAACAATTCTTGTATATCCAGGCGATCACTTAATTGATAACAGACCTGGATGGATTCCTGATGGTGCTAATAGTTTTAAACTGAGAAATGGTACAACCTCAAGTGACTTTTCTCAGTTTGACTTATCTACTAACTTTGATCTGACGACTGATGGTAATGCACTCTATAAACTCAATAGTGTTCATGGTGGCGTAATTATTCCTAGAGGAACTTCTTTGGTTGGTCTAGATCTTCGTAAAACAAAGATTCGCCCAAAGTATGTTCCAAATCCTGAGAATGATAATATTGAAAGATCTGCTATTTTCCGTGTAACTGGTGCATGTTACTTCTGGCAGTATTCAATTCTTGATGGTGATCCAAGCAGTGTAGTATATAAAGATTATACAACTAACACATTTGTTCCTAACTTCTCTCACCACAAACTCACTTGCTTTGAGTATGCTGATGGTGCAAATCCAGTAGACATTGATGATACTTTCCTAACTTATAGTACAACCAGAACTGATCTGGATATGTATTATGAGAAAGTAGGACTTGCATATGGTCCTTCTTCTGGTCGTGAGATTGAACCAGATTATCCTTCATCTTCACTTGATATTCAACCAAAGATTGATGAATTCCGTATTGTTGGTCCAACGGGTGGAGAAGTTGGTATTAGCAGCATCAAAGCAGGTGATGGTGTAACATCATCTACAGTGATTACTGTTACAACTACTGATGTATTTGAGCAACTTTCTGTTGATACTGCGATTCAAATTAATGGAATTACTGCAACTGGATATGATGGACAGTATGTTGTAACTGATGTTGTTAATGCAAATGAATTTAAGTATCAAGTATCTTCTGCACCAAGCAATCCTCTTCCAACACCAACTGGAGCAACGGTAAATCTTTCTGTTGATACAGTTTCTTCTGCTTCTCCATACATCTTTAACATTTCATTGAGATCTGTTTATGGTATGTGTGGTCTTCATGCTGATGGAAACAAAGCAGATGGATTCAAGTCAATGGTTATTGCCCAATTCACTGGAATTGGTCTGCAAAAAGATAATAATGCATTTGTAAAGTATGATCCAAATAGTGGAACGTACAAAGATGCTACATTTGCAGGAAATGAAAATATTCATACTGACTCACTAGCAGTTTATAAACCAACATACGAAAACTATCATATCAAGTGTTCTAATAATTCATTCCTACAGATTGTTTCTGTATTTGCGATTGGATTTGCACAACACTTTGTTGGAGAAACTGGTGGAGACCAATCAATCACCAACTCTAACTCTAACTTTGGTTCAAAATCTCTGATTGCATCTGGTTTTAGAAAGGATGCATTTCCTAGAGATGATGTTGGTTACATCACTCATATCATTCCACCAAAAGAACTCACTACTTCAACTACAAACATTGAATTTGATGCTATTGATGTTGCAGCAACAGTTGGAGTTGCATCAACCAATCGTCTATACTTATATAATAGAACTAACCAAGACGTTACACCTGATAATGTTATTGAAGGATATCGTATTGGTGCAAAAGAAGGTGATTCTATTCAGTGTCTAATTTCTCAGGGCGGAGCACCTGTTGAGTATTCGGCAAGAATCATTATTCCAAACACACAATTTACATCTGATGAAGTAACTTCAGAGAAGAAATTTGTAGTAGGAAGATCTGCTGGTATCAATAGTATTTCTTCTAACGTCATTACTCTTACCAGAGCACATAGTTTTATTGAAGGAGAGTCAGTTCGTTTCTTAAGTGATACTGGACAACTTCCAGACGGTCTTGAGAATAATAGAATTTATTACTCCATTACTTCTGGTATTGGTACAAACCAAATTAAAGTTGCAAAGACACTTAATGATGCACTGAATGGCCAAGAACTTACAATTAATGATAAGGGCGGAACAATCAATGTAGTTTCAAGAGTTTCTGATAAGAATTCTGGAGACATTGGACATCCAATTCAATATGATTCTGCACAAGGTCAGTGGTATATCAATGTTTCCACTGCAGCAACAGACAATAATCTTTATTCAACTATTGTATCTCTTGGTACAACAACTCTTGGCGCTGCAACTCCAAGAACTTATATCACAAGACAACCAGATACAAGAAACCTTGCAGACACAATTTACAAAGTTAGATATGTAATTCCTTCTGGTTCTGGTATTACATCTGCAAGACCTCCAATTGATGGATTTGTTATTCAGGAATCTGGTGATACTTCAGGAGAAACAAATGCTGAGGTTCAAACTTACTTCAGTCCAACTACAGTTTCTCTATCAAATGTAAGTGAGCAAAGAAACTTTAAGTTCGTTTCAAATGCAACATGGGATGGTTCTTTTGCATACTATCAAACAGAACTTCCACATAATCTATCTGTAGGATCTGTTGTTGAAGTTCTAAATGTAACCAGTACAAATAACACCACTGGTATTACAAGCACTGGATTTAATAATACATTTAGTGTTGTTGGTGTTAGTAGTGCTAAGTCATTCCAGGTTGCTCTTGGAGAGAATCCTGGAACATTTACAAACGATCTTTCAAATAGAACAACATCTCTTCCAAGATTTAAGCGTAAGAGATTTAATGATACCTACTACATCTATCGTTCTCAGGAAGTTCAAAAATATGTTCCTGGTGAACAAGATGGTGTTTATCACTTAGTTGTTCTGAATGCATCCAACAAACCATCCGTAACGCCATTCTCTGGACAAAACTTCTCACAACCTGTTCAGAATCTATATCCACAAACCAACCGCGACAATCCTGCATCTGATCCACAAGAATCGGTATCTTATGCAGTCGCAACTCCAGTTGGTCAGGTTGTAATTGATGATCCAAAGCATAGTGTTACAAAAGAAACAATTAACAAAAATCTAGATGATATTAATGTTGGTTTTGGAATTACTAATCTTGTTTCAAATGTAGCAGGAACTGCACATACCGTCTATACAAATATTGATCATGGACTAAACAGAATTACAAGAGTAAGTATTGCTAATAGTGGTACTGGTTATGGTAGCGGTTCTGCAGTATCACTTTACAATGCACGTCTTGTAGGATTTGCTGGTTCTACAACAGGTAACTATGCAACTGCAAGAATTACTGTTGATGGAATTGGTGGAATCACTGCCGTTAAGATTATGGACGGTGGTTCTGCATATGGTATTGGTAATACTCTTGCTGTTGTTGGTGTTGCTACTACTGCAGGATTTGTACAAGGTTATGTTACTGTTACTGATGTCTATGATAATACTGGTGATGTAGTCAGAATTACTGGTGTATCATCAGAATCTCTATCGCATTATAATCAACTCTATAGAATTACTTCTGTTCCTGTTGGAGCAACTAAAGAAATCATTGTTGCTTCTGCATCAACAGTTGGTAATGCTAACACTACTGGAGTTGGCGCTAACTTTACATCCGATGCTTTTGGATATCTTACTGGTGAAGCACTCAATGTGACTTCTCTTGTTTATGATAATGTTTCTGGTCTTGCAACAGTTACAACATCACAGAGACATGGACTTCGTGTTGATAACAAGGTTCGCATTGCAGGTGCAAATAGTAATTTCTATAATCGTGACTTTATTGTTACTAGAAACACTGACCTGAATAACTTTGTAATGAATGTTGGTGTCGGAACCAATGTTCCTTCAACATCTGGAACCATCTATGTCTATAGGAATGGTATTACTTCAAATGAAGGTAACGTAACAATTGAAAATGAAAATATTGGTGGTCGTCAAGTTGTAGAATATGCAGGTATTACCACAACTCTATCTGCAGTCATCTCAAGTGCTACTACATCTGACATTGAAATTCAAAACGTTTCTACATTAGATATCAATATTGGTGATTATTTACTAATTGATGATGAGATCGTAAGAGTCAAGACAACTGTAACTGCAAATCCAATCTCAGTATTCAGAGGTGTTCTTGGAACAAGAGCAACTACACACGTCATCAATAGCGTTGTTAGAAGAATTCGTGTAAATCCTGTTGAATTTAGAAGAAACTCTATTCTTCGTGCATCAGGTCATACTTTTGAATATCTTGGTTACGGTCCTGGTAACTATTCAACTGCACTTCCTGAGAGACAAGATAGACAACTTTCTTCAGTAGAAGAATTCCTTGCCCAATCTATCAAGTATGATGGTGGTATCGTTGTCTATACTGGTATGAACAGCGATGGTGACTTCTATATCGGTAATAAGAAAGTCAGTTCTGCAACTGGTCAGGAAGAAGTATTTGATGCACCAATTCCTACAGTTACTGGTGAAGACATTGCACCAACAGGTGTAAGTATTGGATTTGATGTTCTTTCACCGCTTGAAGTTTCTATCAGTCGTTCGCTGAGAGTTGAAGGTGGTCCTGATAATAATATCATTTCTGAGTTTGATGGTCCTGTTATTCTGAATAACAAACTGACTTCTACCTCCGATAAAGGTATGGAAGCAGCATCCATCTTCCTGCAAGGTGATGCAACAGTTTCTAGAAAATACACTGTTGGTATTGCAACTCCTTCTCTTGCAGGTAACTCTGGAGACATTGTTTATAATGCAACTCCAGACAAAGGTGGATATCTTGGATGGGTTTATACTAATCAAAACGATTGGTATCGTTTCGGTAATGTTAGTTTGTCGCAAAACAGCAACATTGCACTCTTTGATCAGGTTGGTATTGGAACCACTGCTGTTGGAGATTTAACTCTGAAGGTTGGTTCTGGTTCTTCTGAGTTCTTTGTAAATGGTTCTGGACAAGTTGGTGTTGGAACAACATCAACTCAAGGTTATAAGATGTATATCAATGGTTCTGTTTATGGTTCATTCTCAGGTGACGGTTCTGGATTAACTAACCTTGATAGTATTTGGGAAGCAGATGGAACTGATACATTTATTTACGATAGAGATAATATAAATCACTTTGTTGGTGTTGGAACTAGCATTGGAGTTACTGCACAACTTCAAGTTGCTGGTACTGCTGCAACATCTCTTTATGTGAAGAATGGCTCACGTTTTATTTCTACTGCAACTTTTGAATCTGAGGTATCGGTTGGCGGTACATTAAGTGCAACTAAGTTTAACCTAAATGGACCAACACAAGGTTACATTAATGCAGGTGTTACAACTTCTGGAATTATTCATGTAGGTGTCGCAGGAACTGTACTTAATGTAGATGTATCAACAGCAAATGTTGGTATCGGAACTACAGTTGTTAGATCAAAACTTGATATTGAAGGTAGAGTTAGATTAAAGACCTACTATGAGCATGTTCATGCAGTTACAAGTTCTTCAAATGTTGTAACGATTGATCTGTCTGAAGCACAGAACTTTACTCTAACTGTAACTGAAAATGTTAACCAATTCACAATCACAAACATTCCATCAGAGTCAAGTTCATTTACATTAAAGATTACTCAAGATTCTACTGGTAATCGTGCAGTTGGAATTGATACATTTAAAACTTCTGGTGGTGTTGATATTCCTGTTTATTGGCCAGGTGGTGGAGTTCTTCCAATCGTAACTCCAACCGCAAATAGATCTGATATCTATTCCTTCAAGACATTTGATGGTGGTGGTACTTTCTATGGTGTTGTTGGCGGACAAAATTTCCTTAACTGAGGAGATAACTAATGCTTAACTTTAGCAACAGACAAACAACACTGGACCTTAATGGTCCAGTTTTATCAATTGTTCAACAACCAACATCAGTTTCCATTTGTAATGCAGGTGTTGCAACTTTTGTTGGTCTTGCAACAGCAACTTTTCCAACTCAAACACCTGCAAACAGTCCAACAAATACTGGAATATTAACACAAAGATGGTATGTTAATGGTTATGGACCACTTACTGATGGTTCTATTGTAGCACTTGGAATTACCGTTGTTGGTTCTGCTACCACGACGCTTACAATTTCTGGTGCAATCAGTCCAACCGCAAATGGTCTCGGTTTCTTCATGAGACCAGATTATATTCCATCTGCATACTCACAACCTGTTGGTTCTGCTGTCGTTGCTGGAACTGCAAGATCAACTGGAAATGGAAATAACGAACCATATGACTCCAGTGTTGCTACGCTTACTGTATATCCAACGATTACAATTACTGATCAACCAGATGATGCATCTGTTGCTGCAACAAAACCTGCTACATTTAATATCACTGCAACATCAAGTGACTCAAGTGCTTTATCTTATCAATGGTTATTAAATGGTAGTAATTTATCTAACAGTTCTTTGGTAAGTGGTTCTACTACACCATCTTTAACGATTACTTCAAATACTGTTGGTGTTAATACTATTCAAGCAGTTGTATCACATCCAACTTCTTGTGATAGTCCAAAGTACTCAAGTGTTGCTACCTTTACCGTTGTTGAACCTAGACAAATTATTAATTTTGAAGTTATTACAAATTCATCAAGTGCTTCTTTATCGCAAGCAAATATTTTTGATAACCCAATTACTATTACTTCTAGTCCCCTTCTTTCTTTTTATGCGCCAGAAAAAGACATTAATATTGAGATGGAACTTCATGCTTCTTCTGGTTCTGATTATGGTTCTTATCGTGGTGGTAGGGGTGGATATGCAAAAATTAGATTTACAATGAAACAAAATGAAGAGTATGTATTTGCTGGATTAAATGTAAATGCAGTTTTCTTGTATAGAAAATCTAGTTTGATTGCATGTGTTGGTAGAGGTGGTAATGCTGGTTCCGGTGGTAGAGGTGGTGATGGTGGTGGATTGAGTATGGCTGGAGAAAATGGACAAGGACGTGGTGGTGGAAATGGTGGTATTGCATATTCCCCAGGAACTCTTCCTTCTAATAGAGGTGTATTTGGTTCTGCATCTGGTTTTATGCCAACCAATAGTGCTGATAGTTTAGCACCAGCACCTTTAGGTGGACAAGCACTTTCATGTCCAAGAGGAAATCAAACTATTTCTCCTTGCACTGATTTGGGAACAACTAGATTTTTATGGGGTCAATCTACACCAATTTCAAATACTGGATTAATCAGTAGAGGATTTAAGCAAGGTTATGGTATTCGTAATACTGATGGTCTTGGTATTGGTGGCGGAAATGGTGGAAGTGGAGCAACTGGTGGTAATGGTGGAACTTCTGGTGGCGGCGGTGGAGGTGGTGGTGGATACACTGATGGATCTGTAACTGTTGTTGAAACTAGTTTAGGTGGAAGTCAATATAATCCTAATGTAATAATTATTAGGTCAATATAAATAATAAAAAATACCAACGGGGAGAGTGAACCGTGGCTGTAAATAAGAACTTTGTTGTCCGCAATGGATTAGAGGTAAATTCAAACCTCATTCTTGCAGATGCTGTAGCAAATAAAGTTGGTATTGGTTCTACTGCACCAAGATTTGAATTAGATGTTGCTGGTGGAATTGGTGCTACAACAGTAGATACTAATAGCATCATCGTATCAGGTATCTCTACAGTTCTTCAGGAGTTCAATGTAGGACTTGGTGGAACTCTTTTCACAGCAGCAGTAAATTCTGTTGGTATTGGAACTGCAATACCAGCATATGTTCTTGATGTTCGTTCACCAGTTTCTACAGGACAAACAGCACTCTATGTTCAGGGTGATGTAAGAATTACTGGTGATTTAGCAGTTGATGATATTACTTTTGATCAAGCAACAATCAATAATTTAACAGTATCACAAGGAACAGAGACACAATTCCTTGTTGTATCTGGTGTTTCTACTTATGGCGGCAACTTAGATATTAATGCCGCTGTTGATATTACTGGATACACTAATATTGATGATGATGTTAATATTACAGGTACTCTAAACGTTGGTGGTATTACTACCATCACTAATACTACTGATTCTACAACTTATAATAATGGTGCTCTTGTAATTGATGGTGGTCTCGGTGTTGAAAAATCCGTCAACATTGGCGGTGACCTTGATGTAACAGGTAATGTTTATATCGGTGGAACTACTGTTTCATTAAGAGGTACTGATGTTTTTATTGAAAACAAGGACATTGTTCTTGGATACACTACTACAATAACCCCAAATGATGATACTGCAAACCATGCTGGTATTGCAATTGCATCAACTGAAGGAAGTCCTTTAGTACCATTCTCTGTTTCTGGGATTAACACACTTCCAGATACTTACAAACAGATGATGTGGTTCCGAAGTGGAACTCTTGGGTTCTCCACTGATATGTTTGGATTTAATTATGGTGTTGCTATTGGAACCACAACGGTAGCAGATGGCGTTCGTCTTGCAGTTGGTTCTAATATAAGAATTACTGATGATACAATCAATACTGTTAATCTTAATGTTAATGGTATTGTTACATCCACATCAGGTGTCGCAACATATTATGGGGATGGTCAATATTTAAATCTAAAAGGTAGTCCATATACTGGTATTGGAATTAACACTGCTGGCGGACTTGTTGGATTTGGTGTTACATATCTACACCTTTATGGTAGTGGTGTTTCTACCACTTTCTATGATGCAAACTCTGGAATTGCTACTGTATTCTTCCAAGGCGGTGGTGGAGGAGCAACAGTTAGCGTAAGTACAGTTGCACCATTATCCCCAACATCAGGTGACCTTTGGTATAATAATGACCTTGCAAGAACTTTCATCTACTATGATGAAGTTACTCTTGGTATTGGTTCTACTGCTGTATGGATTGATGCTGCACCATTTAATGTTGGTGGTAATTATCTGACTAAGCTTGGTGATTCAATGCTTGCTGGTCTTGGAGTTACCGTTGGAACTGCAAGCACTCCAAGTGTTTACTTTAATGGTGATATACAAACTGGTTTCTTCTCACCAACTGCAGGAAACTTTAATGTTGTATCAGTTGGTTCTACAGTTCTAAATGTAAACACATCTGGTATTATTGTAACTGGTATCACAACTGCAACTGACTTTGATTCATTATCTGATATTAACTATAAAGAGAATATTGTTACAGTTAATAATGCACTACTTAAAGTTGAGCAACTTCGTGGTGTTAAATTTGATTGGAAGGAATCGGGTAGTCCTTCTTATGGTGTGATTGCACAAGAACTGGAGCAAGTATTACCAGAACTCGTTCATGGTAATGATCCAAAAACCGTGAACTATAATGGTATCATTGGCGTATTGATTGAAGCAATCAAAGAACTCAAAGCAGAGGTTGAAGAGTTGAAGTCAAACCAAAATTGACTTTTAATTCCATTTTTGGGGGGAAAAAACCCCGGTAAATTTTCACGCACGATACTTTTTTCTAAATAACTAAAAGCCGAGTATAAAACGAAGATGGCGATTAAGATTTCAGGAACTACTGTAATTGACGACAGTAGAAATCTAATTAATATCAACTCTGGACTTGGGGTTGGTATTCAGTCAGGTGGAGCAGTTATAGGTTCTGGTGTTACCACACTTAACTTTGTTGGTACAGGTAATACTTTTGCTATTAGTGGTGGAATCGTAGATATTAGTATTTCTGGTGGTGCTGGCGGTGGTGGAGGTTCTGGATTATTCAATACTGGCATCACAAGTGCTGTTGGATACACAGTAACTGATTCAATGGCTACTGCATACACTGCAACGGATACTGCAGTTATTCATTCTATTCATATTACCAACATTGATGGTACAAACAGTGCAGACATCAGTGGTCAGTTATATGCTGGTGCATATTCAATTGCATACACTGTACCAGTTCCTGCTGGTTCATCAGTAGAACTATTGAAGCAACCAAAAGTATTGAATACTGGTGAGACAATTCAACTTCAAGCAAGTGCTGTTGGAGATTTACATGCAACAATCTCAATTGAACCACAAGCAGGAAGCACTGCATATATTGGCGTAGGTACTGATATTACTGCTGCAGCAACTTATACTGACTTATGGACTGCAACCGCAGATTCAGTTCTTCAGGGTATTCTTCTTTCTAATGATGATGGTGCAAGTGATGTAAAAGCAACGGTTGTATGGACTGATGGAAGCAATAATATCCAAGGATACTTTACTTATGATATGGTCATTCCTGCTGATGCAACAGTTGAAATTTTAGAACAACCAAAGTTCTTACCAAGTGGTTATAAAGTCAGAGTACAAGCAAACCAAGCAAATAGATTAGAAGCAATTCTTTCTGCAAAAACCGCTTGATAGGAGGATATCATGGCTACTGTTAAAAAGGGTGTATGGGACTTACAACAAGTCAGAGACCAAAATCTTGAAGGTGCATGGAATTATGATTCCTCTGTTGATCCTGGAGAATTATATGTATGGGGTTATAATTCCAATGCTAGTTTAGGATTAAATGATAGAGCATCACGTTCATCACCGATACAAATTCCTGGAACACAATGGATAAGTGGAGATGGATCACAAAACAATAGTGCTTTTATAAAGAGCGATGGAACATTATGGTCGTGGGGTAGTAATGGTAGTGGTCAATTAGGACAAAATAATACAACACAATATTCATCACCAGTACAAGTTCCAGGAACACAATGGAGTTCAGTATCTCAAGGTAATCATACGACAGCTATTAAGACCGATGGAACCTTATGGTCTTGGGGATATAATAGATTTGGTGCAGTTGGAAACAATACTGCAGGAATTGGTAATTATGTTTCGTCACCAACACAAATTCCAGGAACGCAATGGGTATCTGTTTTTAGTGAAGCATTTTCTACAAGTGCAACAAAATCTGATGGAACCTTATGGTCTTGGGGTTACAATAATTATGGTAGATTGGGTCAAAATGATATAATCCCATACTCGTCGCCAAGACAAATTCCAGGAACACAATGGGAATCTGGTCACATTAGAGAAGCTCATGCTTTAGCAAAAAAAACTGACGGAACCTTATGGTCTTGGGGAAGAAATGGTGAAGGTCAACTCGGAGATAACACTGTAATACCACGTTCATCACCAGTTCAAATACCAGGAACACTGTGGAGCACTATTCAGCCAATGATATATAGTTCTGTTGCAAGAAAAACTGATGGAACCTTGTGGTCATGGGGATATGGCGCATATGGTGTCTCAGGTCAAAATAATCAAACATCATATTCATCACCAGTTCAAATTCCAGGAACACAATGGAGTAGTACTGCTTCTGGTAAATATCACATTTATGCATTTAAAACAGATAGTACACTATGGGCATGGGGATATGGAGGAAATGGAAATCTAGGTGTTAACAACGTCACTGAATATTCATCACCAACACAAATTCCAGGAACGAACTGGATTAGGATTTATAGTGGAAACTATCATGGACTAGCGATCAAATCCATATAACTAATAAACTTATAAATACTTCTAAAGTTTCACATACCGATGAAAATATTCAAGTTCTTATCAGTAGATGCAAAAACTGGTATCTCCGTAGAAATTGAAAGACCAATAGAGGGGCCTGCAAAACCTAATCTTCCTGGAATGGGAGAAGTGTTTTATTTTGGTGGTTGGATGTATGCAACTGTAGGTAATACTGCAGAAGCAAATCCAGAGAACTATATTTTTGAGGTAACTCAAGCAGATTTTGATGAAGCGATTGCTGCTGAATTTGCTAACTTCAAAACATCAAGAATTGATGATGCATATAGAGAAGAGAAAGATATTCGTGCAGGACTCTTTGGTAAGTATCATGATTCTGCTGCAGTTGCTGGTGTTTATAAGTATGAGCAGGCAAAAGCACTGTTAGCAGATTCAACTGCTGATGCACCTGATGTAGTAGCAGAAGCAACTGCAAGAGGTGTTGATGCTGCAGTGATTGCTCAAAGAATTGTTGATAATCATGAAGCATTCAGATTAACTGAAGCAAAACTTGCTGGACTTCGTGGTAAGATTGTTGATAGATTGAATGGTCTAACTTTTGATGCAACTGATGCACTTGGTAGTTGGAGAGAATTGGTTGAAAGAAAAGAAGTGATTGGTACTTATCCTGAAGTTGTTGATGGTCCTGGTGGTCCTGCTGGTGGTGCAAGACCAGAAGGAAATGATGTTGAGGTTGGGTATTATATTCCAAACTTATCACAGCGTTGGGAATGGATGAACAAGGGTTGATAGTATGATTACTTCAACTACGAGTGGTGTTTGGGAACTTGATGATGTTTATGCGAAGCGTAATGCCGAAAGGTGGCCACCTGGAAATAATGGACTGTTTACTTGGGGAAGAAATGGTTTTGGAGTACTAGGACAAAATAACAAAACATATTATTCATCACCAGTGCAAGTTCCAGGAACACAGTGGAGCAAACTATCAACAGGAATTTTTTGGTCACTAGGACTTAAAACAGATAATACTTTATGGGTATGGGGAGATAATAACAGAGCAAGATTGGGTCTTAATACTGTTAATTCTACCACATCACAATCATCACCGGTACAACTTCCAGGAACACAGTGGAGTGATGTAAGGTGTGCATATGCTACATCTTTAGCTTTAAAATCCGATGGAACTTTGTGGTCTTGGGGATATAATCAAGTAACTGGTCAACTAGGTCAAAACAATGAAACACAATATTCATCACCAGTCCAAATTCCAGGTACACAGTGGAATGCTATTTCTGCAGCATATTATACATCTTATGCAACAAAAACTGATGGAACATTATGGGCATGGGGTTATAATCCAAATGGAGAAATTGGAGACAATAGTGTAATACCACGTTCTTCTCCTACACAAGTACCAGGAACACAATGGAATAAATTTGATGGTGGTGGTAATGGTAGGCTCTATGCAATTAAAACTGATGGAACATTGTGGGTTTGGGGTTATAATGGTGGACCGTTCCCTCTTAATGGAACTACTCCCAGATCATCACCAACACAAGTTCCAGGCACACAATGGTCAACCATTTCCGCCACTTATTATAATGGATATGCAACTAAAACTGATGGAACATTGTGGGCATGGGGAGGCAATTCATATGGGGCATTAGGTCAAAATGACAATATACATAGATCATCACCAATCCAAATTCCAGGCACACAGTGGGCTAATGATACTCTTCATGGACCATCAGCATATCATACTTTGATGAGAAAAACAGATGGAACATTATGGGGATGGGGAATTAGTAATTTGGGTTCTCTGGGAATAAATGAAAGCGGTGCTGCTCCTCGTTCTTCACCAATACAGATTTCTGGTACTGGATGGATAAACCCAGCAGTAGGATATTACTCTTCAGCAGCAATTAAACCTACTTATTAACACTTTATGAATCCTTTTGAACTTATTATTATTCAACCGAATATTATTCCTCAAGAACACATACATCAACTTCTTCAACTCACCAATCAACCAACATCAAATGCAACGGTTGGTTCTGGAGAAGAAAAAATAGAAAAAGAAACAAGACATACACTTTGGTATCCAATACCATATCCAGTTTTACAGAATCTAAATTCTGCTGTGATGTCCTGTTATAAATCATACATGGAACCAATTTATCATTCAACTGTTAAAAATATTGAACCAACACAGTTTCTTGGTTATCCTATCGGTGGTCATTATATTGAACACAATGATAGTGAAAACTTTGAAGGTGGAAAATGGGTTAGAATTGCTCCTAGAGATATTTCAATCCTCTTTTATTTGAATGATAACTATACTGGTGGAGAACTTGAATTTACTCAACTTGGTTTGACTATTAAACCAAAAACAGGTATGATGATAGCGTTTCCATCTTATAAAGAGTTCGCTCATAAGGTTCATCCAGTCACTTCTGGAATGAGATATTCGCTAGTAACATGGTTAGAGACAGAGAAAAAAGTTTATGAAACAGTACGAAGACAAAGGGTTTGAGGTAAAGCACGGATTTATTCCACCATTCTTTGCACAATATCTACGAAAC
>Ga0222715_10001149_pt1 | contig 25917 bp, 36 predicted proteins | sample C33_9DmetaG_FD_165056 | JGI IMG/M metagenome (GOLD analysis project Ga0222715, IMG submission 165056) | Estuarine water microbial communities from San Francisco Bay, California, United States - C33_9D | ecosystem: Environmental > Aquatic > Marine > Unclassified | place: USA: California...
AAAATACAACCGCAAGTAATATTGATTTTGACGCCGGATTTAATGATGATGGTAATGATAATTTCTGGCAATAAGTTTATTCATTTATTTTATTTTATTTAATTAAATAAATGAATTTTACCAAAGAACATCAAAATATCCTTTTCAATAAAAGTATTTCTTTATGTAAAAATATAAAACAACAAATTGCTGAACTTGAAAAGGATATTCAAGATTTAAAAAATAACAATGCTAAAAAAGAAACCCCTCCTGCTGGTCTCCCTAGTCATTTAGTCCCCCATAATAATCCCAATACAAACTGGTTTAATTCTTTAAGAAATTAGTCGTATGCCGATTATTCTTCATCTTGTATAATTCTTGTTGTAATTTCAATACTTGCTCGCGTAATTCTCTATTTGTTTCTGTCACTTTATCTATTTGTTCTACTTTTTTATTTCTTATATTATACCATTTATCATCATCATGTATAAATGGTCCTATTCCCCAAAATGTATTTTTAGATTGCTTTATTAATTTCATCATCAATAAAAACTCTTCTTTTGATTTAAACTTAAATTCATCACAACAAAATCCTTGCACTATTTCTTTAGTTGTTAACCCTCCATTCTTTTCTATATAATCTGCTAATTCCCAATACACTTTTTCTGGTATATTCATTATAATACATTACAAATTTATTTTTAAATAAATTGAATAAAATATAAATACATCAATTACATTAAATATAAATGAGTTCTCAACAAGATAATCCTCCCCCTCCTACTACTCCTATAACAGTTGATACATCAGACCAAGATTTCAATGAAATTTTAAATTTAATTACAGCAATGCATACACCGGTTCCTTCTACCCGACCATTCTTTACTACACCACAGCACCACAACAGAAGATCTTATGTATTTGACCCTAGACGACTTACTTTCGGCGAAACTATTGAAGACGATAGTGAAACGGATGAAAATCAAGTAGCGAATGCGGTAGATGTAGAACATCCTTTACCAGAATTAGTAATACAAGGTGTAGCAGCAATGCCTCAACCTGATACACAACCCTCTATTCCTAATGAAGAAGAGAAGGTTTCTGATGAAAGCGATTCTTCAAATTCCGATGAGGAAAGCGATACAAAAGAATGTTGCGTATGTTATAAAACTAAAGCTGATATTAATACTATTGTTTTACCTACTTGCGGACACATTATCTGTCAAAATTGCTTTTTCAGATGGTTAAGAACCAGTCCTACTTGCCCTATGTGTAGAGATAACTTTACTAGTTGGGACCGTGTATCTAGTGATACTATTAAAGACGATATATACGAAATCACTAAATTATTTAATAGAGTTTCTAAAACTCATAATTCTTTGATGCATAGATGTGATGATTTACGTGATACTATGTATCATTTAAGAAAAAAAAATACTAAATTAAGAAGTGAAAATCATGAACTTAAAAATACAAACAATTGTATGATGAGTGCTATTATTCGTAGAAGAAAGTATACTGATTATATCAGAGGTTATAATGCTGCCATTATGACTGGCGATTTAATGGAAGATCAAACTCATCTTAGAACTACTGATTATAAAAATGGTATTATAAGAGGTATTGTAGAAAGAGACAAATTCTTAAAAACTATTGGTGTTAAACCCAATGAATTCTTAAAAGTTCAACCTCATTTACTCTCTCTTATTCAATCTACTCACCAAGAAAAAAGACTTCGCAATGCTTCTATTTCTATTAGAGCTACTAGCGATAGAGACAATCTACACCTTGATAATTTATTTAAACAAGATGAAGACGATTAATTTAAATACTATATAAAATATCTAAATTAACTTTAACTGCTGATAATTTATAATCACTACTTTTATGTGTAGGCATTATAATTTAAAAATTTATAAAAAAATTGATTTAAATATAAAATTGATTTGAAATTAAACACTTATACTTAAAGAACACAAGATGTCTTCTGAACAACCAATCAGTCAAATAGAAGTTGTGGAACAACAACCTAAACCAAAAAATAAAAAATTGGTAATTATTGAAAAGCAAGATGTTTCTAATTCTAATATGTTAGAATTACCAACAACACAAGACTTTACTTTACTTGATAGTGAATATAATAAGAGTAAAGATTTTAAATCATTATACGAGCGTCGGTTTTCAACTAAATATCTAATGATTCGTAGTTTTAAAAAAGAGAATTTGGAAGAATTACTCACTAAATACAATATTCCATTTAATAAAAAAGATAAGCTTGATGTTAAAAAACAAAATGTTTTTGAACATATAGAAAAAAGTAAAATTATTGATTATCTATTAAATAATAAAAAATATATGGATCATTCACAAATAGTTATTTTAACTAATGAATTAAAAAAAATATGCCAAGAAAAATGTTGTGTCCATAATGATGATTTTAATGGAAATTTAAATCGTATTATTAGAAATCCAGATACACATACATTAAAAATGTTGGAATCTCAAATTGATAATTTGAAAAAGCAATTAGAAAGTTATGCAAAATGGCAATGGTATAATCAAAAATGCTCTGATTTAAATGAAAATATTATAAAAATGCAAGAAAATATTATTCCTACATTAAGACCTATTGCTAAAATTGACTTCTTTTCACAAATAGAAGATATAGTATTTCCATTTGACCTAAAAACTACTATATTTCCTAAAAATTATAAAAAAAATATTTCAAAAGAAGCTATTTTAGAATTTATAAAAAATGAAAAGGAACATTTTGAATTATTAAAATGGTTATATCAAGAACAAAACCCAAGGTTGTTTTGTAATAATTATAGATATTTCATAATTCTGATTGATATTAATGATATAAATAATTCAAGAAACCTAAAATGTGAAACAGACCTTATAAATAAAAAAGTATCTAAATATTTTAGTCAAATTAATAAAACAAATATAATTGATATTGAATATGAATACAAAAAGGATAAATCATTATCTGGGTCCTATAAAACTAAATGCTTATACACATTAGTTTATCAGTAATCTAATAACATAATATTAAATATTCATTACTACCCTTTTTAAGTCCCATACCACCATTATTATTTTTAAGTTTATACTCATTAAATATAACATTATTTTTATATTTCTTAATAAGTGTTGTCATTTCTTCTTTATTAGGGGTTGACTTTGAATTATATGAAATCAACCAGTATTTAATATTTTTTGATTTTTCAAATAATTTAGTGAATACATCATCCAGTTTTTTTTTTGTAAAATCACTTTTTTTCAATTTATCTTTTGGTTGTTTTGTTCTGTTGTAAAGTGTTGTATCATCCCAGTAATTAATATAAGTTTCAAGGAAATGATAATACGAATTATAATCACAATGAGTTCCACCATAGGGTGGATCAAAATATATTAAATCTATTTTTATATTATTACTATCAATATTATCTAGAAAATCAAATATATCCATATTATAGGCTTTATTATCCTTTTTATTATCAAATATACAATTATTATATTCTTTAACATATTCTAAAAACATTTCCTTGATATCTCTATTAATAGCTGGATTCCTTTTCCATCTTGCTTCATCATTTCTATATTCAATCGCTTTCGTATGACAAAAGTATGCAAATAATATTTTTCTAATTAGTGTTCTGCAAATAGCTGTAAATAATATAGATTTTTTAAAATCGTTTTCAATTTCAATAATATTAGAATACAAGTTATCTAAAAATACACATTCTTCTTGTGTATAATATAAATCTGTAAAATTATCTTCTATGAATGTTTTCTTTCTAGGATTAATTTTAATAATATTTTGTATATCTTTATCAGTTAATTTAATATGGTTATTTTCAATTAATCCATGTGTTAATTTATAACCAGAACTTAATATTTCATTTGATAAAATATGATATTTTTTTTTTAATTCATAAGACACAATACCTGAACCCGAAAAAGCATCACAAATTGTAAATACATCTTCAGGTATAGATTTTTTAATAAAATCTATATATTTAATTTTATTTCCTAGATATTGTTGTGTTGGCAATGTGAAATTATCATTGGGAACATTTTGCTTTTCAATAATTACCAATTTTTTCTTTTTTGGTTTAGGTTGATTTGGTTGTTGTTCCATTGTGTCTGTATTTACAATTACTTCTTCATTTTCAACAACCAATTTTTTATTATTTAATTCTTTTAATTTTTCTTCAACTGCCTTATCTACAAGTGCCTTAATTTTATCAGCATTATTTTCACAAGGCGTTTTGCGTCTATTATGAGAATCATAGTGAGATTTTTGAGAGAATTCCTTTCCACATCGTTCGCATGAATATTTAACCATTTTCGTTATATATTGTTAATATATTTTATTTTTAAATCAATTTATAAATTAACTTAAATTAACAATTTTTGTTAATTCCTAAATATTAGAAAGTCAGCGTTTTAAATGTTTCAAAGGTGTAAAATCTATATCTACATAATCTTTTTCTAATTCTGGTTCTTTTTTTGGTTCTATATATGTATAATTTTTTATTACACTCCCATCTTTTATTTCTACCCAATAATATTCTTTATGTCTGTGTATATTTTGACATACACTCCAAGCATATATCACATCTAAATCTGACATGTCTCGCCAATGACCTTGACAATATGAATTTGTTATTTTATCACACCAAGCAATTCTGCATTTCGTTACCATTTAAATATAATTATGTATTATATTTAAATTATTATTATTTTGATTTATTAGCAGCTTCTTGTAAGTAAGCTCTCTTTTTTTCATATCGTTTCCTTCTATATTGTTGATATTTCAAATATCGTTTCCCCTTCCTTGATTTATAAAAATCTTCCATATTATTTTGAACTACTCGTCCATCACCAGCATATACATAAGTTAACTCAGACAAATAAATCTTTTTATCTCTTCCATTTTCTTTTACTACTTTAAATCCTGAATTACCTGGTTCATCACATTCTTTTTCATATCTTGGAACTTCCAAATAACTACCGTCTTTAAAATACATTCTTATTACACCAAACTTTGTTTTTGAATATGGATGTTTATAATATTTATGACCGGTTACTTTATCTTCAATTAGCTCCCATTCTTGTAAATTTTTCAGTGCCTTTTTCTTTTTTCTTTCAATGTCTCCATCAAAATTTGTTGGACACATTCTTGGTAAAAATGGGTCCAATGCGGCTACATATTCTTCATCATGATCGACTTTTTCATATGACATTTTATTTTATTAACGATTTCTTTTTATATTATTTTTTTAATCCACTTATTCCCGTTGACCCCAATCCTCCTTCTCCTCTTTCTGTTTTATCTAATTTATCTACTATATATACTTTAAACGGTTTCCTGTCAGGCATTACTATCTGCCAATATCTTTCATTTTCTACTAGTCTATCGTCAAGTGTTCCGTCTGTCTTTCCATATTCAGTATTATAATCCATCGCTGCATGTAGGTCTCCTCTATATGACGAATCTATTATTCCTACATTATTAGCAAGCCTCCATCTTTTTTTCCATATACTTGACCTTACACATAAATCATATGCTCTACATAAATCCTGTGATATCAATTCTAAATCACTTTGATTGAAATTTGTAACTTCATATGCAGCTGCTTTTACTTTTAAATTTATTAATTTTGTAAAGCCATAACGACGTAGAGACCTTGTTGTTTCTATTGTTGTCGGACATATTAAATCAAACCCCGAATCTGCCAAAGAACCTTTATTTTTTATCTCTTGATTATGCTTATCCACAGCTTCTACATAATAATCCATTAGCTTTTCATCTGTTATTTCTAATGCTAATACTCTTGTTGTCATTATAAATATATTTATTATGTTATTTTTAAATTAATTAAATATATCTGTTATATATTTAATTATCATGATATGCACAATTTGTTACTCAGAAATTAAGAATACAATTATGCTACATAAATGCAACCATTCATTTTGTAACGATTGTATTCATACTTGGTTTGATTTTAAAAAATCCTCCGGACAAATTCCTTCTTGCCCTAATTGTAGAAAACATTTTGATAATAGCGATTTTGTTTCCGTTGCTGATAATACTAATCCTAAAAATTTTACTGTTTATCTTAATACAAGAAATAGAACTCATAGTAAAAGATTTCACGAAATTTATGGTCGCGTAAATAACCTTATTAGAGAAGTTAATAAATTAAGTAGAGACCAATGCGATTATAACTTTTATAGACACCAACACGAAACTTTAATTATTAAATTATTAAAATGTTTAGACCATAATTCTTGGTTTTTAAGTAAATATTCTTGGGGAAGAACTACTCAAAATGAAGCTATGAGAAAAGGATTTATTTCTGTTTTGAAAGATAAGCTTAATTTATGGAGAGAAAGTGGTTTTGTTTTCGCAAATATTTTTATTTTTAAATTTAGAAAACATTTTAAAGAATTATATTAAAAAATTATAGCGTTGCTTCACTTTCTCTACCTCCATTTTTGCCTTCATAACTATAGAATCGTATTTCCTTCTTTCTTCTTTTATTATCAGAAGTTCAGCTATTTTTTCTTTTATAAATTCCATATCCAAATTTTGAAATAACTCCGGTTTTTTATTTAATGCTTCCCTTACCGCATCAACACTATAATCCTGTCTCAATAGTAAATCTTTTAATATTTCCGTTATTTCCTTCTCCTCAGATATTCGTTTATTAACTATATCTTTATCTTGTTTCGGACCTTCAATTATTTCTTTTATATTATATCTTTCGGATTTTATCATTTCTCCTTTTAATTTCTCCGATGCTTCTTTCATTATTCTATCTCTTTGTTTTCTATCTCCTTCTGTTATTACATTGTTTTTTTTTAAATTTTTTTTCATTTTCTCATACTTTGATAATCCCGACATTATAATATTTATAAATATATTAATAATTTATTTATAAACTAATTACACTACTTCTTGCCATTCTTCTTCCCATATTATTTCTATATCATCATCCTTAAATTCTTCTACCTGAACTCTATTATATCTTTTTGGTATCATTTTCTCTAAGTTTGTATCGTTCATTGTTGATAAACAATCGTCTGTTACACTTTTTATATTTTCTATACTCTTTTCTATAATTTTCTCACACATATTACCTACATTCTCTAAAATAAATATTAAGCTATTACACACTATCATTAATATAATTAAATATAATTATTTATCATCCCATCCCTTATATTGTATATTTGTGTTTATTTTCAAATTTATATTTCGCCTTTCACTTAATTTACTTTCTAATTTCATTTCTTTTATTCTTTTTGATAATGGCGACTTTAATGGTTTAATTATCTTATCTTTTATTTTTTTCAAATATATTATTGCTTTTATTCCCGACCCGAATGCTTTCTTATTATCTTTCATAATAAATAATAAGAAAATATAATTAACGCCATACTTTTCTATCATAACTTAATATCGGTTCTCCCCCTTTTTCCCATACTACTACTAAACTCATACCAAACCATTTAAATACTTTACACATATGAAGTTTCGTTATATAATACCCTTGACTTTCCATATATTCCATCCTTTTTGCGGTCAAATTATTTATTCCCAACAAATATGATATTATCATTGGCTTTAAAGACACACTCTTTTCCAATACTTTGTCTATCATGCTATAAGGTGGATTACTCGCTATTACATCTACTTCTTCATTAAAATCAAAAAAATCTTTATTTTCAAGTATTTCACTCCATTTTTTATTTTCATTCGCACAAGGATATTGATTATAATACGAACCACTGTTTTTAAACGGGTCATACCATACTAAATTTCTATATGCTTCATCTATCATATCAATATGAGTCTTTGATAATTCTTCCGGTGTTATAAATACATCCTTCGGTTTATCTCTATGTTTTATTTTATGACCGACATTACTTTTCATCCTATTATATTATATTAATTATTCTTTTTATATAATTTAATTAATTATTTTATCCTTTTCTCATATATTCAAATAAAAAAAAGCTCTCTCCTCTCTTCCTTTTTTATTTTTATTTTTTTTATTTTTATTTTAAGGTGTTTAATGGTATGAGCCAAATTTTTTGATTGGACCTGTTTTTTTATCGCCTTTCCTAGGAATGTAGCCGTAGTCTCTTAGTATTACTTCTGGCATTTTTGTTAAATCTACTACAAAATTTGGAGTATCTTTATTAAATGCTATTGCTGGTAATACTATTCCCATAGTCTTCAATTTTGCTTGATAGGCTGGTGTATGCTGATCTACTTTACCTGTTTTTATTAACCGCATCATCATCTTCCCATTTACCTTGTAGTCTTCTCTGGTTCTTGGTATAAAATGATTATAGGCGCGTTGATGGCAGTATTGGTATAGTTTCTTGCCGCTAGGCCATTCAAATCCACCCATATTGTAGCACATTGCTAGTAAATTACTTTCGTGGTAGGTTAGACCTAGGAATTCTACTGGTTGATAAGTAGTCACTTTCGTAATCTTTGTATAGTTAAATGCTTCTACGGGACTTACGTATAGGGATAGCGATGGCGAATGTGCTATTTCATGTGGCGTTGATTCTTGCCATAGTATTAGGTGAGGCTCTTTAGAGCAGTCTATATTTACCATTGACCTACGACCTTCGTAGTGTTGATTCATAAATAACGGATCTATTTTCGTGAATTCTGAACCATAATTTTCATGATATGCTTTTAAGGGTCTCATATCTGCTTTATCCATATTCCAGAATACGAACCTTCTATACCCTGTTAGTCCTATCAACGATGCTATTTCACCCGGAACTAGCTCTATCTTACCATTAACTTCGCGAAATAATTCATGTGCTTCTATGTGTAGCGTTGATGCTTCGTTTTTGAATTTACGACAAACCCTTAAACGATTTGGCAAATACCTTAAATCTTTACCATATAATTCTTCCATCGTCTTCCTTAATACTTCATTTGTCTGTATTAAGGTATGTAATGGTGTATTATACTGGTGTAGCATTCCTTGTGCGTCATCACCTGCTTTTCTTTTCGCGTATTTAGCAGGATTCAATTTCTCTAGCATACTAGGTTCTGCTACTTGATGCTCTTCTGTAAATATTGAATTCGCTGTATTATAAAATTTCGTTTCATTTAAGGCTTTCAACATTTCTTCCCTCTTTACCAGCAATGGTATTACCGCTACTCCGTAGCAATTCAATACCTGCCTTGCGTGCTCTGGTTTTGTAACGGTCACTATTTTTGCTGGTAATTCTTTTGGCTCAAATCTCGCCTTATTTGCCTTGTAATAATCCGCGTCCATCCTACTTAGTAGTGGATTAGTTTGTTTTAGTTGCTGCGTCGCTGCTGTAGCGAGCAGATTTAAATTTTCTTGGCTTTTTGATAGAGATGTCATAGTTCTGTGTTAAAACTATACACGCTCTTTAAAAAAATCAATTTTTTAACTTTCTCTTTCATGTTCAAATGTAAATTCCATTAATTGATTTTTTAAACCACATTCAATTCAATTAAACAATATATCACTATGTATCTCATAGCACTTGCTTGTATCTGTATTAAAATATACTATGATGGTGTATTCCCATCTCCATTCCAAGCTTGGACTTGGTATTTACGCGACCAAAAATTTATTCATAGACGATGACTTTCATGTTCAATCTAAATTACATTAATTGATTTCAAAAAGCCATCTTGAATAGTTTTTATCCAAGTTTCCAAGCTTCATATTAAATATGAATTACCATTCCATTAATACCGTTACAAAAATTTTAACCCAACAAAATCTTCCCGAATCTATCATTTATAAAATTATCCGTTTGTTCTACCACGAAGAACATCAACATCAGCTTGAACGATGCTTCGATGGTATAATTGACAAGGCGTTTAGCTGTGAAGACGTATGCCACGCCGACATTGAAAGAGCCGTTATGTGGTATTATCAGTGCAACTGCTGCGAACGACATAGTTATAATAAAGCCGTCGTTCGCGACAATGACCTCATGATAGTCACCAAACCTTCCGTCTTTAAGGGTTGGAGATACGACACCGACCAGCACCAATGCAGGTGCCGTTGCCGTCAGAAAGGCAGAATGTTAGCAAGAGAATTTCTTAAAAGAAAAAATCCTGACAGACCTTACCTTATGATGCCCAATGTGAATGGAACACACCGACCCGTCAGTTTGGGTATTCGTTCTACACTTGAAGTACAACAATACGACAACGGCGGACCTGACCCTGACGACCCCGAATACTACGATTATATGGTAGAACATTTCCCTCACATCGTCAATCATTAAACAAATATTTAACTATCAAGATTTATATCATATAACTCATCCATTCCCCCCCTTCCCCTTCTAACCGCATATAAAAATTCACAATTACTACATAAACTTTCATTACTATGTGTTATACCATATTTTATCATTTTACTTGTTCTACACCAATCACATTGACCCAATTCACTTACTTCATCCTCCGAACATTCTTCTACATCCAACAACACCTTTTTCTCATCAAACGAATCATCTTTAGAACCACAAATACCCATTTATATTTACTATTATTTTTTATTCCTATATTTTATATGATTGGTAATTATCTTGATTTTTTAACAAATTTTAATGTCATTGGTCTAGCTATAGGTTTTATTATTGGCGCAAATCTTAAAGATATTGCCAATGCCGTTATAACAGACCTTATTATGCCTTTTATCAACCCTCTTCTAGAAAAAATTTCCGGTGGCGAAGGTTTCGTTTATGAAATGCCCGGTGGCATTAAATTCAATTTAGATAAACTTGTAGAAGCTTCTATAAAATTTATAGCTTTATCTATCGTAATTTTTGCTCTTATGACTTACGGTGTTAATATTGCAAAACCTACTAACTGGGTAGAAGTCCGCAATTTCGACAAATTAGTTAGTGCTTTGAAAAAAGTTAAATAAGTTTCATTTATATTTAGTTAAATCTAAATATAAATCATATGGAACCCCAAGATTATAATCCAATGAACCCCTCACAAGATACTAAACAAAAATATCAATGGTGTATTCACAGTGTTTCGCGTTCTTCTCAACACTTTAAAACTCTTACTGATGATAAATGGAGCGTAGCCGGTTTTATACCTACCACTGTCTCCGTTGATAATAACGAAAAGCCAAAATCTAACAATTTGCTTTTTTATTGGAGAAAACCTAATTCTAACTATAACACTCACAACCATTCATCTTTTAAACCTATTATACATACCAATGATCTCGCCCTCGGTTTTAATTTTAATTTTTCACCTAAAAATAAAATAACTCCCATAAGTAAATGCAGCACTCCCGCCCTTGAAGTTGAAGAAGAAGAAGGTTTAACTAGTGAAAATCAAGAAATGGCCCCCCTTGAACTTAGACCCACTTCTCCTTTATGTAGCATAATTTCCAATACAAATAGCGACAATGATATAGATATTCCTTACTGGAACAACCAAAATTATTCCACTTCTCCCGCTTCTTTTTTTGATACTCAAAATAACTTTGTTTCACACGATAAAAAATGGAGATAATTTTTCTCTTTTTATATAAATGCTACCTAGTTTACAATCTATCAATCCTTTCAATATTCCTTTACATGGAAAACAACAAATGTTTAAAGAATTCTTTCTACTATTTCTTATTCTTTTTGGAATAGATTTCTTCTTTATTAAATATTTTCTTGGACCTATTTTTGCTGATAATATTAAAAATATTCAAGGTTCTCCTATGACTGTTAGATATTTGCCTGCTGCTTGGGCTTGGTTCGCTACTGTTTCAACTCTTTATTTCTTTATCATTTTAGATAATAAATCACCCGCTCAAGCTGCTTTACTTGGTTTTCTTGTTTATAGCGTTTTTGATGGCACCAATGCTGCTATTTTAAAAAAATATAGTTTCAAAACTTTTACCATTGATATTCTTTGGGGAACTACCCTTTTCTTCATCACTACACTCATATTTAATTATATTAAACCTTTTATTCAATCACAATAAATAATTATTCATATACTATACTATGAATAATTACAATTCTATCAGACACTATCATCAACGTCTTTTATTTTACCCTATTAAACCTTTTATTATTTTTATTTCTAGAACTAAAAATACTATTTTAGCTGCCATTTCTTTCATTTTATTTTTCTTTTATACTTTATTCCTTTTTGCTATTTTATCATTCTACCATTGTGGTTATTCCTTACAAAACAACTACCATCATTTTTCTTTACGCAACAAATTTACTGATACTCATACTATCTATTCTATTCCTGCTTATTATAATAATAAGATTATTATTGTTAATCCTGATAATTCTATGCAACTTGGTCTCCCTTCTTCTTATGATTTGAAAAAAGTTCGCAAATAGTTTCGCATCTTGAAACATTATCCCAAGCATACCAATAACACCAATTACAAGCCTCTTTACAATAATAATTCTTTGATTCACACCACTCTTTATCTCTATAATTTAAATATTTACAGTCTGATTCTTTTTTTAATTGTTTTTTACAAGATATACAATTTTCTTTTACTGATAATTCTGGAATATACATTATATTTATATAATTATATTTCGTATTCTTTTTATGTATTTTATATTATTATTATTCCCCCCATCTACCCATCAATTGTGTCATATGTTTATTCCCTTTCATTACATACCAACTTTTCCTATTTACATCCCATCTCCCCCCTAATTTTTTTACATCCTCTTTATCTCCATATGCCACTTTTAAATATACTCTTTTCCCTTTCTCACTTTCTTCTTTCTTTTTCCAATCTACCCCTATCGCCTCATTCGCTAATCTATCCGCATTATCATTCCCTATACTATGTATATCTTGTCCTCCTGTATGTGCTCTTATATGTATAAACTCCAAGTTTTCTTTCGTATAATCTTTACAAAACAGATATGCTGTCTTTACTAATTCCGCATTCGGTAATGGTGACCTCGGTTTATTCGGATTTCTCCAACCCTTATTATAACACTTCTCTCCATATGTAGTACAACATCTTATCGCATATTTTGAATCACTATATATTTTTACATTCACTCCCTCCACTATCTCCCCTTTCAATATTGTCAACGCTCTTATTATTGCCAAAAGTTCAGCCACATTATTTGTCTGTGGACCTTTATAGCTTTCACTTACATTTCTTTTATCTCCTTCTCCAAAATATACTCCATATCCCGCCCTCGCATCCCTCTTCCCATTATTTACACACGCTCCATCCGTATATACCACTATTTCCTCTTTTATCACTTTCCTTTTTATTTTTACACCCGATTTCTTTTTTGTCACAAATTTATCCATTAATATTAATTATATATATATTAATATCAATTCCATTTTATATAAATTCTTTTATATATTCTATTATATCTTCCGGTATTTCAACCTTATTATTTACTACTATATCCAAATATAGTTTCTCTCTCATCTCTATCTTTTCATCTATATGACTTTCTAATTCATCCGATATATCTATTATAGAAAGGGTTGGACCCCAATTATCCGTACATAATAATGATTTACAACATGCACAATGATATTTACCCCATTTTTTCCTCCAATTTTCTATTGACCCTTCTGTTATTTTAAAAAAATCCTCATGTAATAATTTCCATTTCTTTAAATCTATACTTATTTCCGCTTTTGGTGGCGAAAATGGATATTCACTTGTTAGTTTTAATTTAAAAAATATTACATTTCTCAATACTCTTCTATATATACTTACTATCACTTCTCTCTTTTCACTATCATGTACTATATGTGCATGACCTTTCAAACTCGTTTTTTTATTCCATTTCAATTCTTCATTTCGCATTCGTCTAGATAACATAATATTAAACTATCTTTATTATTATATTTAAATCATTTTTTATTACAATTTCCAAAAATGACCTCTATTTGAAGCAAATTTTAAAGTTTTTTTCGCTTTCTCATTTTTATAATCCATCTCCACATTTAAATATAAATGTTTTATATTTACTTCAAATACCTCCGATATTAATAATAAAAATGAATCACAACTAGAACATAAATGACCTCCATTTATCTTTGTCTTATCGTAATTTTTTACTGCTTCATAATGCTCCCCTTTTTCTTTTTCCGATATTTTATTACCATTCCACTTCACATTCTCTACCTTTATATTCTTGGTTTTTAAAACATCTATCAACTGTTGCTTGTTTAACATTGTATTACATCCTATTGTATTGTAATCGCTATGTTCCAAGGCTTGTATTATTCCATCCCAAAAGCATGTCATGCTCTTGTACTTTCTCCTAATATATATTTTTTTACCAAAAAATTTATTTTTTATCTACAACTTTGGTATGTAAATTATATGATAATGTTTTATTGTTTTTACTGAACGAAACAATAATTTATTTTCCCATATTTTTAATATTTCCGTCCTACTATATTTATCGTCTTGTTTTACTTGTAATTTTATTCTTTCTTCATCCCATTTATCCTCATATTTTGGATTTATCCAAATACAATCATGTTTTATTCCTTTGTATCCAAAATTTTTAAAATTATATGAAAACCCGCATTTTCTTATTACATACTGATCAAACTTTCCAAATATATTTTTTTCTAATAATTTTAATGTTGACCCATATAATTCTTTACCTAATTTCTTATGAACTCTATAACTATATATTACATACAATTCCCTCTTTACATCTATCGTTTCTGAACCAAGATTTTCCATTTTTATTATATAAATTAAATTAATTATTTTTATATTCAATTTATACCAAATTTAAATCCGCCACTATTGGCTTCTCCATTTTATTTCTTGGACTTCTTTTTCTTAATTCTATATCTTCTAATTTCAAACCATCCATTAATTCCGGTGTTGCTGTCGCATCTCTTCTCTCCTTTGCACCATTTTCTTCTAACCACTCTTCCCTCTTTCTATGATCTTTATCTATCACATTAAATGATTGTAGTTCCGTCATATAAGCACTCAAAGCCATATTGTTCGCTCTCGAATCTCTCGATATAAATACTGAATTATACAATTTCATCAATATTAAGATTACAAAACTCGCATATGCTGTTACTGTTGGAGAACCCGTACTATGCATATATATTGATATTGTTGATATTAATAAATTTAATATATATATAACTACTGTCGCTTGCGAACTATAGTAATACATATCATTTATATTATGCAATGATTTCTCTATTGCTGGTTCATTTTTTAATACCAATGGTAAATTATTATCCCCATAGTTATCATCTATATCCAAGTATTCTACACACCAATTCTCCCTTTTTAACTCTATTAAATAACATATTCCAAAACTTGTCGTTGATATAAAATTCATTACTAATGCCGACCTATGTAAAGCATCTTCTTTATTTAAATTTTCTGTTATACTACATACACCATCATCACATAATTGTGGCACAAACAATACCAACATTGAACCCATAGCAACCTTATAACTCTGCAACAAAAATATTAATAATACTTTTATACGTTCTTTCGTATCAACATCCAACTTCATTATAATATTTCTTTAGATTTTATCTCCTTAATGTATCCGTATAATCACATACTAAAAATAAAAATTTCCTTGTTTTATTCGTCTTATTTTCCCCTCCATTATGATATGTTATATCTCTATGTATTGTTATATCTCCCTCTACTAATTCGTATTGTTCCCTCCCCTTTTCAAATACTGCCTTTTTCTCTCCCTTCATATCCTTATAATATCCTATATTCCCCATCTTATTTTTATTTACATCACTTTTTGTTCTATATTTATTTATTATTCTCTCATCATAAAATACCGTTGGACCCATTTCTTTACTCGTACTTTCTAATGGTATTGTTATAAATATCCTATTCATTCCTTCCGGTGAATCTTGATGAACTTCTTGTGCTGGACTTCCTTCATATATTTCCATATATGTCATACCTATTACTCTCCAATACTCTATTCTTATCAAATAAAATATCATACTTAACTCTTCTTCTAACGGTTTTATAATTTCTCCATATACCTCTCCTAAGATTTCCTCTTTTTTATTTTTATAACTTTCTGGCGCATCTGTATTCAATGTATGCTCCATTATTAACATTGAATACAGATTATATGCCTTCCTTTTCTTATTTGTTATATATGGATTATTACCATCCACAAATTCATGTTTTTCTAACATTTTATTTAGCCTTTCTCTCAACTCTTTTACTGTTTCTTTTTCTAATATACTTTTAACTATCGTATATTTCTTTTCCCAAAAATCTTTATTATATTCACGCCTTTTTGATTTCTTCATTATATTATTTATTGTTTTTATTTTAAACTTATTTAAATACAAGTCTATTCTTTTTATTATAATGTCTGCCGTCGCTGAAAATGAACTTACTCCTACTTTCGTTTATTGGGGTCTTGCTGCTAGAGCACAAGAATCAATGCTTATGTTAGATGCCGCCAAAATTAATTATGTTTGGGATAAAGATACTGCAAATAAATGGAAATCCGAAACCGAATCCCCAAAAGAAAATATGCCTTTTGGACAACTACCTGTCCTCCGACATAATGGTATGCAAATCGCACAATCTGGCACCATTGCTAGGTATTGTGCCGCTCTTTCTAGTTTGCTTTCCGACAAAATTGAAGAACAAGTTCTATCTGATATGCTACACGAACATTGTAATGATATTTTTACTTGCTTCGCCAAAGCAAAATATGCTGGCGATGATTTCGCTCAAAAAGTCGCTTGGGAAAGAGTTAAGGGTAAAGACCTCCCTGAAAAACTTAAATGGCTTGTTAAACTTTTAGGCGATAAAACTTTCTTCTCTGGTGATAAAGTTCAAGCTGGTGATATTTCTGTTTTTAGTATTCTTAATATTGCTTTTAAAGCTGGACTTGATAATTGCTTAGATGATTTCCCTACTCTTCTTTCACATTATAATGCTGTTAGTCGTGTTGGTAATATTTCAAAATATATTGAAGCCAATTACCCACCTTACATTGTTGTGCCGAAATAATAATATTATATAGTCTTTTTTATATATAACATTATGCCTAGAAAATCACATAAATCCCCGCACAATAGAGGCTCTAACGTTCATGGAAAATTTAATAATTCAAAAATCAAACGACGAGCCGCTGCTAAAGTTAAAAAAGGCCGATCAGATTATCAATTCAAAAAAACTGAAAAACAAGAAGCACTTCAAATAAAACTTGCTAAATACTTTCAACGTAAACAAGATGGCACCAATGCCGTCAGTATTGGTAAAGCAAAAGCATTGTATAGTAAATCTCTATCTGCTTTTAATCAAAAAAATTATGGACGCGCCTTATACATGCTCCTCCTTTCTTCTGCTGTTCTTGCTACTTATGTTCCTAATGCTGTCCCTGGAACTACTGGTTTCGAAGGTAAATCTGTTGACGATACTATCGGTTATTTGGAATACAATTATGATGTCGCTACTAATGTTAGTGATTATGAATGGCAAAACGACCCCAAAGTCCGAACTGAAATTGATAAAATAAAAGCAGAGCGTGAAAAGGTTGCCGCCCAACAAGATGATAAAAGAAGACTTGTCCCTACAAAAGAAGAGCTATTTAAAACATTAGAAAAATCTAATAAAGATGATAAAAAAGACGAAGGCGGTATGTGTAAGGAGTTCCCTTGTCAAATTCAAGGTGGCGGGGCAAATACTCGTTGGGGGGATTCTACATTCAAATGGGTCAAGGGAACTAACGATGTTACTATCGAACACCTTCTCGATGACATTGCTTCTGGTAAACCATCCCCTTTATCTAATTTTAAAGTTACTAATGGTGGTGCTAAAAAGAAAAAGAAAGAAGAAGAACAACCTTTACTTAGCAAAGAAGAAGAAGCTGCTGTTTCTGCTGCTGTTAAATCACCTTTCTTAACTAGAAAAAAAGCTTCTGGTGACAAATTTGCAAAAAATCCCCCTATGTGGGCTCGTAATTATTTATATGGAAGACAATTTGATGGCGGTGAAGACCCTGGAGACAAAGTTTGGATTGTTCCTAGTAAATTCATTGACCCCGCTAACCCTTACAAGCCTATTAACAAATTATTTAATTTACTTAAAAAACCCGGTGTTATGAGAGGACTTTTCATTAAAGGACATAAAGGCGAATGGAAATTATTTGATGATAAAAATAAAGATATGGGTTTCCCTTTTCTTGATGATGCTAGAGATACTATTGATAAATTAAAAATATTTGACATTAAAGACAAAAAATGTTTCACTGAAAAAGATTTAAATCAACCCCAATGGATCAAATGTGAAAAAGATTGTTTTGATCTTGTTAATCATTTGATTAAAAGTGAAATTCATTCTACTGCTTTTATGCTCCGTCTTATTACTAATAGTTTACTCACTAATAATCCTAAAGCCCGTATCAAATTTAAATTCAATGGTAATATTGATACTGACCTTACTGGATTATGGAAAGCCGATAAAGATAAATTTGAATTATTACCTCTTGAAGAACGCAAAGTCACTCCTAGACTAATAATGTGCTTTGGACCTAGTGCTGCTGGTAAAACTTTTAATGCTAAAAAAGTTCTTCAACTTATTACTAAGAGTGATGATACTTTCCCTTCTGCTCTTGTTGCTATTGATGGCGGCATTGCTCGTGAAATGTCTGCTATTTATCAAATGGTTGTTAATAAGATTCATAGCGTAGATAACCAAATGTCTGGTTTTTCTAATCTTGTTTCTGCTGGTTTATCCTTCAGCAAATCTCTTTTTTCCTCCGAACCTAAAAAAAGACTTCAAGAATTCTTACAAGAACAATGTGTAAAAAATGGTTATACCAGTCTTTATATTCCCACTACTGCTACTGGAGAACTTACTGGTGCTGCTTCTCTTAAAAAAGCTCAAAAAATTAGTAAATGGGAAGGTTTAAACGACCAAAAATGGATTGGACTTATGATTTATCAACACCGAACTCACGCCGAATGCCCTTTCAAACATGAATTCAAATGTATGGGTTGCACTGAAAGTGGTCGCAAAAGAGAAATTGGTGAAGGTAAAGAATATAGTAATTCCGCTTTCCAAATGGCTTACGACCACGGCGAATATTGTATCAAATACGCTCCTGGTGGTCGTATTAAAATTCATAATTCTGGTGGTTTTAAACATAACGGTAAATTTACCACTTCTATTGTTACTGAATACCCCTCTGGACCTAACAAATCTTTCTTACTTGGTAATTATACAAAAGAAGAATGGAAATCTAACAACATGGTTTATTTTAAAAATGATAAAAAAGTTTGTGTATTAGCAAAAGATGTTGATGTCCCTTTCGACCAAGATAATCCTGAACCTAAAACTCTTACTGATAAATTCTTTAAATGTATACCTCCTAATTGCCGTAAAGGCGGTTCTAAGCATACTAGAGGTAAAAAGAAAAAACACAAGAGAAAACACAAGAAGACTAAAAGAAAAAGATAATATATATTTCAATTTAAAATATATATTTTCATATTTTGGTTAATTGGGGAGAGAAAAACTCTGTATTTTTACCGTCTTCTTTTACGTCTTGATTTTCTTCTTTTTTTACGCGACTTCCTTCTTTTTGTTTTTCTCTTACGTCTTTTTTTACGCGACTTTCTTCTTCTACTGCGACCTCCTTTTTTTGACGGGGTTACACCAGGAATTTTTAAGTCTCCTTTTTTGTATTCTTTCCACATTGATTTTAAAGATTGTTTTTCTCCTTCACTTGGCAAAGTACTAATTGTCCGCCTAATACCAGCCAATTCTTTCAATTCTTTTTCTTCCGCTGCATGCATTGTTTTTTTGAAAGCATCATACTTTCGACCCGTTAATTCCGGCATTTGTTGAGTTATTTGGAACATATATAATAACTAAATATTTTAATTCAACATACTTCGATCTTTATATAATCTTTATTATTCCCCTCCTCATTCTCTATCCATTGCCAACTTTCATATTTTTCTTTCTCCTTTTTCTCCCTCCCTTTCATCCACTTATAGAATCGTTTTATATTATTACCCGTCGTAACAGCATTCCCTATTGTCGTCGCTACTGCCATTGTTCCTATTATAAATTCTACCCCCGACATTTACTTATATTTTACTCATATTAAATTTTTAATTAATAAATTGATTTAATTATATAATCAAATATTATTTCAAATGACCGATTACCATTCCAAAGGACAATACTTTACTACCAATACCGAATTACAAAATACTGTTATTAGTTTTATTAAAAATAAACCCGATGTTATTCTTGAACCTTCTATCGGTCAAGGCGACCTTGTTGTTTCTATTCAAAATAAATTAAATGTCCCTTTTCATATGTACGAAATTGATACTAATATTAAACTCCTCGACCCTATTAAAAGAAATCTTGTTAATTATGGCGATTTCATCCAAGCTTCTATTCAACGAAAATACACTACTATAGTCGGTAATCCTCCATATGTTAAAAAATCTACTGGAAATTTATACATTGAATTTATTGAAAAATGTTTCAATCTTTTAGATAATAATGGTGAATTGATTTTTATCATACCTAGTGATTTCTTTAAACTAACATCTGCAGCACGATTATTAAATAATATGCTTTCTGTCGGTAATTTTACCCACATTTTACATCCTAACAAAGAAAATTTATTTAAAAATGCTAGTATTGATGTTATTGTTTTTAGATACTGCCTTAAAATTCAAAATCCTCAAACTACTTTATATAACAATGTTATGAAGTATTTGATTAATACTAATGGCACTATAACTTTCTCCGACAAATTAACTAATGGTTATTTAATTAAAGACCATTTTAACGTTTATGTTGGTATGGTCACTGGTAAAGAAAGTGTATATAAGAATGATACTTTTGGAAATATTACACTTTTAAATAAACAAAATGTTCTTGATAAATACATATTTATTAATGAATTCCCTACATCAAATCAACAATTAAATCAATATATGCTTGATAATAAAGATATATTAATCAATCGTAAAATTAAAAAATTTACTGAAGATAATTGGTGGTTATGGGGAGCACCTAGAAATCAAAAAAATATCGAAAATAATCTTGGTAAAGACTGTATTTATATTTACAATCTTACTAGACAAAAAGTCATTGCTTTTGTTGATAAAGTTCAATATTTTGGTGGTTCTTTGATTATGTTGATTCCAAAAGAAAATATTGATTTAAAAAAGGTGTGTGATTATTTAAATAGCGACGTTTTCAAATCTAATTATATTTACTCTAATAGATTTAAAATAGGTCATAGACAATTGTCTAATAGTTTATTTTGTATTTGATTTGTTATATTTCCATTCTTCTGGTACATTTTCCCAAAAACTGTTTAATGATTTGATTGCTCCTCCAATAATAGTATCATATGCTTCATCCCAACTTCTTTCAACTGGTTCGCACAACTTTTCTTTTTTCCAATTCACTTGTAAAATATTACTAGGATTGATATTTACTACCCAATTTTTTATTTGTTTTGCTCCACGAACCAATATTTCACCCGGATTTTTTTTGTCAATACATAAAAACCAGTAATCTTTTTGTGGAATATCTGCTTTGTGTGCTTTTATTAGTTCGTTCATTTTATTGAAATTCATTGAAGAAGGAATATCTTCTGCTTTTAGTTCAGTTAAAGCATAAACCAACCCGCCTTTGCTGAAGCAATTGTCTGTTCCACCTAGACTAGTTTTAATATTGACAACATGTATATCTCCATTCCAATCTTCTACTGTCATATCTCCACATTTTCTGGCTTTTTCGTCAAATACTCTATCTTTATATGGCGAGTTCCACAATGCTTTTTTTATACTACCTTCGTCTTTAAGACTTCCTCCCCTCCCTTCTCCTTCAACTGCTTCGGAGATTTGGATCTGATATATTTTTAAATGTTCAACTATTTGTTCTAATATTTTCGGTATCTTTGTTCTAATATTCATATTGTATTGTTCTTGTGTTAATAATATACAAGTTCTTTTTTTTTTATCAATTTTTTATCCATACAGAATTTTTAATTATTATTTTCTACTTTAGTAGTATATGGAATTAGCTGATGTTAAAAATATCGAACAACCGCCAAATACAGAAATAGAAAAAGTTTGGCATAAGCAACAAGAAGACATTTTAAAAGATTGGTCTGAAATGGCTGCTTCTTATCAATGGCTTCATTCTCGTTCATATAACAAATTTAAAAGTCAAAATATGTGGTTCGCTCTTCCTGTTATTATTATTAGTACGGTTACTGGTACTGCAAATTTCGCTCAAAGTTCCCTCCCCACCGATGCTCAATCTTGGGCTCCTGCCGCAATCGGCTTCCTCAATCTTACTGCTGGTCTTATCACAACCGTAGCTCAATTCCTTCGCGTTTCCGAACAAATGGAAGGACATAGAGCCAGTGGCGTTGAATATGGAAAACTTGCTAGAAATATTGAAGTTGAACTTTCTCTTCCTGCTTCTGAAAGAAATTCCGGTGGATTGGAATATATTAAACAATGTAGAGGTGATATTGACCGTCTTATCGAACAAAGCCCTGATATTCCTATGAAAATTTTGAACCAATTCCAAAATAATGTTATGGTTGACCTTTCCGGTGTTGATTTTGGTCTACCAAAAATATTAAAGCTTGAACCTATTAATGTATTTAGAGAAGAAGACCAACAACTTATGGAAATTAAAAAAGCTAAGGAAAAAGCTATGATTTTTGAAGAAGAAAAAAGAAAACGCCAACAAATTATTAAAGAAGAAGAAAATAGAAGACAATCTATTTTCGATTCCGAAGGTATTCAAGATAAACTTGATAAATTAAAACAAATGGAAGACGAACAGAAAAAAGAAGCCGAAGCCAAAAAAAATATTTCTATTAATGCTATTTCAAAAACTCTTGGCAAATTAAATTCTATTATGATCGGACACGACAATAGCAGCGATGATGATTATGAAACTAGCCCCAAACACGATTTTTCTACTCCTAGTGTTATAATTGATATCGAAGAGCAATTGCAACTAGACCCTTCTGGTAATAATACCGAAGACCCTTCTGCAAATAACCACCATAATCAAGACCCTTCAAATAACAACCCTCTTGTTATAGGATAATTACAAAGATTTTTATAATATATATTTTTTAAAATAAAATATATATTTTATTAATTATCATAGTTTGGGAGAGAAAAATACCGTATTTTTCGTTCTTTCTTTATTCTTAAAGACTTATATATGACCAACCCACATATTATTGGACTTTATATTGTTGGACTTGATGTCTTTTTCACACTTGGGGTCATTACATTGGTATAACCCCCGCGTTGCTTGCTACATCTTTTTCTAATTGTGTTTCTGCTACTAAACTTGCCATATATAATAACTAAAGAATTTATTATATATTTAACAATCGTCTCCTAATATTTTCATTACATAATGTTCGTCCTTTTCACATATTTCTTTTTTATTAAAATACGCAAAGTAATGTAAAGCTTCATGAAGAATCGTTCCCACTAATTCCGGATAATCTATTTTATTTTTACATATCCATATTCCACTTTCATCGCTTTCTCCATAACAATAATCATTCGAAGGACATAATTTTGTTGACCTAACACGCCTATACGCCGCTTCATAATCATAAGTAATTTCTATATATTTATCTTTGTATCTTTTCGTTAATAATTTAAAAGCCTTTTCAATTTTATCTTTTTCATTTATTAATATATCTATTGCTATTTTCTTGGCTCGTTTTAATATTTTATTTGAAACAACAGGACCTGAATTATATTTATATTCTGGAAAGACACAATTATCATTCCAATTTAAATAAACACCTTTTATTTTATTACAGTGCTTCTTGTATGTCATATATAAATATATAAAGTTGTATTTATATATTTATCGTTTTCTTTTACCCCTCGATTTACGCCTTGACTTACCCCTCGATTTACCCCTCGATTTACCTCTCGATTTACCCCTCTAGTATCCACTTATAATCCTCCTCTACAATCCATTTACGATAAACTTCTAGAGCTAGAGGTAAAATTGTTAATTTTGTATCTTTTCTCCAGCTTTTACTATAATGCTTGTAATAATCCTTTAATGTTCCTGTAAATAAAATATTTTCACTAGATTTTACATCCTCAAATTTTAAGATTTGATGAAAACTACCATCAAATACATAATAATTATCAATATCATCTGGAGGACTTTTTAAATCTATTTCTATTTTCTCTTGTATCCCTTCACCAACTTTTACTATAGCAACGCTATGCCCATCCCATTCTCCCCATCCGATATATTCTTCATCTACACCCTGTTCTCTAAGTTTAGCAATTAATACATGAGTTGCTCCTCTACAATTAAAACATCTCTTGTCGTATCCTTTCGTTTTCAATTTTATAATATCTTCGTCACTTCTAATTTTATCCATCATATCTTCACTAAATTTTACTCCACCTACTTGCTTTTTTAAGTTTTTTCTACGCCTCTTTCTGGTGCGCTTTCTACGCCTCGATTTACGCCTCGATTTACGCCTTGTTTTGCCCTTACGTTTACCCCGCATACCTCGCCTTGATTTTATCCTTGATTTACCCCTTGTTCCACCCTCATTTACGTTCAAATCTTTACACGTACCCCGGGCATTAATTGTATTAGTTGGTCCAGGAATACATTGCAATCCTTTTTTGCATGCCCCATTATCAATACAATCCTCGTCGACCCCCGCTTGCCCCTCCTGTCCTATACCACTTTCATAGACCTCCCGCCCTCCTCTTTTGCGCCTTGACTTACGCCTCTTTCTAGTTCTTTTTCCCCGACCACCCGACTGTTGATCCTTAGCCTTTTTCGCCGCTAACTTCTGCTCTTTTGCTAATGCCTTCTCTTCCTTAGCCGTGTTAAATGAAGCTTCTGCTGCAACTGCACCCGGCGCACCAGGTTTAAATTCATAATGCGCTTTTATAATAGGAAGGTCTTTTGTAAAAAAAGTTTTTAATAGCGTTGTTTCATCCAAAGTCCTCATCATACTCTGATGTTCAAAACTGGTACTAGCATAACCATTGAACCCTTTTTTTATAGCTTTTGTTACTACTTCAGCATTTATCATGTCTGCCCTATTCATCTCAATATTCATTATATAATAAGAACCTTTTTCCGACCTTTCTTTAAAACCCTCTAATATAGCCAATATTGGTCCTACATCTATTGACAGACTACCTATTTCTTCACGGTTTTCACTCAAAAAATCATATAATGTGTCTAATGTATATTCTTCTCCTCCTCTCATTTTACGTCTTTTTCTAGTTCTTTTTTTTCGGCGTCTGCGCCGGGTTCTTCTTCCTCCTTTTTTTGCATCGCTCATATATAATAACTAAAGATAATAGTGTGCGACCTAAGTCTAACCCTATCTTTGATGATACAGTGCAACCCTAATTCTAACGCGCATACGCAAGCCTATACTTGCCCTGTATTCTACCGTATAATAAAGCCCTATATATAGGCTAACTAAGAAATCGGTGTAAAAGTAAAAAATGGGCCTTTATTTGCCCCGTAGTCTAACCCGTTATTCCCCCTATATACCCGCCTTCCAAGCCAAATTTTCCCCCAAGACACCCCTCTACAAGCTCCAAGCTCCAAGCCAAATTACGCCCAAGTCACGCCTTAATAAAGCGGCAAGCCTACCCCGTCAATTATATTTAAATATAATAATACTTCACGCCAAATTCAGGCATACTTAAGGTCATAAGCATCGCTCCAAGCTTTCAATCTCCCACTATCTCGATATTCTTTATAATATTCTGCATATTTCTCTGCATTTTTCTTTCTATACTCTCTGTAATAATTTGGATTTTTCTCTCTCCATTTTCTGTTTTTTTCTTTTTTTTTT
>Ga0222715_10001153_pt1 | contig 25795 bp, 22 predicted proteins | sample C33_9DmetaG_FD_165056 | JGI IMG/M metagenome (GOLD analysis project Ga0222715, IMG submission 165056) | Estuarine water microbial communities from San Francisco Bay, California, United States - C33_9D | ecosystem: Environmental > Aquatic > Marine > Unclassified | place: USA: California...
ACCAGCGCCTGAGTAAGTAATGGCTGTTCCACCCATACCACCATCGGCCACAAAACAATACCAGTCACATTGAGTAGGGGCTAATGTAACTGATCCTGAGCCACCAGGCCCACCATCTGTTGAAGATCCAGGGGAACCACCAGTTGCACTAATAGGTGAACCTGGTGTTTGTGTGGGAACTGATACTGATGATGTTCCGCTAAGACCACCAACAGTAATAGACAGAGAATCAGAGTCAGTTACAGTTAAAGCAGTTCTAGCGTAACCTCCACCTCCGCCACCACGGCCCTGGCCGGTTGGAGGGTAACATCCACCTCCTCCGCCACCCCAAACATGGACATGAACCTCAGTAGTTCCTTCTGGAACTGGCCATGTAACACTCTGAGGTCCTTTGAAGATACACCTATTGTTTAAGTGACTACCCGCAGATGTAGTTTGATATTGTTGTGTCATCAGTCTATCCTCCAACCAATAGTGGCATTGACATAAGTAAATTTCACACTTTTATATGCAACATCAAGGGTAATATCCTCAGCAAGACTCATAATATTACTTCCATTTCTTGCTACTGTAGTGTCTTTAAAGTTACCAACTGCAACATTGACTTCACTACCAACAGTTGGTGAGATAGGTAATGTAATTGTTTGGGTTGCACCAGTGACTTCAATGAACTCGCGATTAACAATAGTTTTACCAGTCGCTGAGGCTGATACTCCATTATATATCACACCATCCAGACTGGATACTGTGGTGATACCAGACACATTTAGTGTTCCAGTTACATTTGCACCAGTGTCTGTAGTTTCAAATTTTTTGGAATTATCATAGTAGAGGTCAACAGGACCATCCACCACAAACTCTGCCATATTTTCAGTGTCAGCACCCTTGGTAATCTTTACGCGACCACCATTGGAACCAAGAACAATATTACCAGTTCCCTGGTCTTCAATGAAACTAGCAGTTCCTGTATGATAAAGTCTTAAATCACTATCATTACCAATATTTAGGTACTGACTATCAGGAATAAATGCCCCATTACTAAAGGTACTGACACCAGTTACTGTAAGACCATCGGCAAGGATTTGAACGCCCTTCCTGGCAGTTATCATACCGACAGCGTCGATATTTGTTACGTCACGATAGGTAAGTGTTCCACCGATAGTTACATTACCATCAAATTCTGTATTACCTGTAAATGTTGAAACTCCTGAGACATTCAGGTTTGTGAGGTTACCATCACCTGATATGATGAGACTAGTTAAACCAGAACCATCACCAGAGAATGATGTTGCGGTTAGAATACCACTTACAGTAGTATTACCTGAGATAGTAGGGCCATTGTTTCCTACCCTGTTCTTAATTATGTTTACATTAAGTTGTGACATTTTATTTTATGTTATTGGGTAGAAAATCACTGAATCTCACCAAGATTCAGAATGTCAATAACCATGGTTTTACCAAGTCCAAGGGTCACACCAACACCTGATTGGATAACCAATTTCGGTGAAGCAACAACCACATATGAAGTTCCTGGACCAGCATTAGTGGTATCCAGAACCATATTTTCACGAACATTGGATTCAGCATCAATATACGCAAATGGTGAACTCTCACCATCCGAATAAGAAATAGGTGAACCAATACCAGTAGATGTTTGACCTTTGATACTAATATCAATTTTGTCACCATCAACAGTAACAGTTTGATTAATACCATCAAAATTCAAACTGGTAGTATTACCTACTAATGTATCTGCAGAATAAACAGCAATACTGGAAATACCACCAGCAGCACCACCTCCACCTGTTCCAGTGCCATCCAACAGGTACATGGTGTTACCCATTCCTGCATGAATGGAACACTGGTAATAAACATTACTTGGTGCATTGAATGGAACTTTGAAGGTAAGAATACCTACCTGTGTTCCTTGTCCTTCAACACCATCTTGGTATAGTAGACTAACACCAACTGAACCAATACCCGCTTCAGGTTTTTTGATATAGAATGGATGTCCAGAGGCATTCAGATTGAAGTGATACTTCTTACCTCTGACAAGATAAAGAACTGGGTTGTCAGCATTCTGTGTGAAACCAATACCAGTTGTCTGATATTGATAAGCAACTGTACTATTGTTTATAATATCAAACTGAGTGTAAATCTCTGCATCATTTGCAGTAACTACACCAGTGATTGTTGGATTGTTTAGGGTCTGGATTGTTCCAGAAATTGCTCCGGTGACACTCAGGTTACCTGTAATATCAACACCACCACCAAAATTAGCTGCTGATTGACCAGCACCTGGCTGAACATCTAAGACATAGTTAGTGTCAGGTGTTGTAGAGTTAAAACCTGTACTGTTGTTGGTTACATCAACAGTAATAGAAGTTCCACCTGCACCAACTTCCAGACCAGTACTAGAAGTAACAATCCCCGAATAATTTGCGTTGGTTCCAGTAGTCGAACCCGACAGGGTAAGTCCCACACCAACAATATTTCCTATAACTTCAAGTTTAGCACTAGGTGTAGTAGTGCCAATACCAACTTTATCAATACTACTTTCGGCGTAGATAAGGTTTGTTGAAACCTCTACGCCATTCTTTACTACAAAGTTTTTGTTAACGGCCATTGATACCTCAGAGGTTTCACTATCCACCTCTTATTTATTTATTATTTATACAGTTCTATTAGTCACCAGTCACTGACCAGTTCCTTGCATAAGTATTAAATCCATTTGACTTGTTGAACCAAACTCCCCATCTTCTATTACCAAGATTTTGAATTTTTGTTGGTCGAAGACTACGACCAGGACCACCACCAGCAGTAACATCCTGAAGGACAACTACACTAAGACTGGTATAATCATTATTCATAGTAACAATATAATATTTAACATTTGTACCAGTACCAGTCTGACCATCAGGTGAGCTAGGATTTATAACCTCAACATTTACAATTGAACCAGTAAAGTTGAGGTAAGTAGTAATATTACTTGAATTATTGAATGTATGAGTAACTTCACCCGATTTTACTGGTGGTGGAGGAGGAACAAGACTAAACTTAATTTTTGCTTTACCAGTATTACCACCAAGTTGTGTTGTTACTACTTTCGCAGTTCCATCAGTATAACCTGAACCACCAGCACCACCATGACCTGAAGTACCCCCAGCACCACCAGTGGCTCCTCTACCACCCTTTCCTTCAGTAGAACCAGAAGCTCTACCTTCTGTAGTAGTGATAGTGTATCCTGGTTTAAATCCTCTTATAATATCATCACTTAGTGAAACTTCTGTTCCATCATTTATTCTAAATTTAATCTTATTTGCAGAGTTATCTGAACATGGTGATATACCTAAACTAGTCCAATAGTTACCTTTAGTACAAGAAATAGTTCTACCGCCATTAGGAGCAGTCTCTAATGTATCATTTGGTTGAAGACTTACAGTACTCACAAGAGAACCAAAAGAACCATTTAATGTCAATTGACCACTACTAACCAATGTCCCACCACTTGAGTTGGATCCATTGGCACCAGCAACATTAACACCACCACCATCTGCACCAGCACTATTACTTCCTCCCTGACCACCTTGTCCAGCTACTAGAAGTAAGTTGGCTCCTCTATAAAGAAAAACACCAGAGTTATTTGTGGTACCTAGAACGACATGTTCTATGTTTTGTGTATGTGTAAGTGTGACTGCGGATCTTCCGCCTTCTCCACCCTGTTGATTAGAAGAACTAGTTAAACCAGGAGCCCCATCCATATAAAGAGTAAGGTCAAGATTCTTCTCTCTTGCATAATAAGTGACAATATTGTATGTACTATCAAACATTGTATCATCAAGTGTGAAGTCACCATCATCAAGATTTGCATCAATCGATTTATATCCACCAGTAGGAGTAAATCCTTCAAATCTTACAATACTTCTTGGTGGTCCAATATTCCAGGTGGCAGTATCAGATGCTTGAATTACTCTAGATGTAATGTCCTGTCCTTCATTCCTAGATGTAATATCAACAAATGCATATCCTCTAACAGTTTTTTCTCCTTGATCTGTAGATGAAACGAGAAATACATTACTATTTGAATTGGGTTGAATTACATCATCAACAATCCAATAGTACTGAATGGGATATCTATTATCACTAATAGTTGCCGTTAAAGTAAATTCAGCATTAATATTTACAGCGGTTCTTGTATCTTGTGGCTGTGATGTAATTACAATACTTGGAAGTACTGTAAGTATTGAGTCATTTGATTTAATACTCATATCGCATTCCCTGAAGTTGGATCATTTAGATAACCATCAAGTGATGCACTTGGAATATAATCTGCAATAAAATAAAATCTGTCTAAGTTATCCTGTGGTGATTGTGCATTATTTATAGTTAATTGTGATGTTGCAGTTCCAACATACTTTGTTCCTTCTACTAATGGAAGATTGGTCGGTGCATCATACCATCTGTATGTTACCTCCCCATCCAGAATTGCAGTTGGATTCTGGTCAAATGCTGCTGTGGCAAAACCACTAATCACAACAGTTGAGCCAATACCAGTAGTTATACTTGATGGTTGGTCCACAATCCTTAAAAGTGGACCATTCAAGTATATATTAGTATTGGGTGTTCTGAAATGTCTAAGAGAGACAGGTATCATTTTTCACAGTTCTCCTTCAAGGTATTTAGGTGAAGTTCTGGCCAACTACACCACCATAAAGTGTAGAACCACCATCAAAACTCATAAAGGAGTAAATATCAGCGGCTCCGGCAGATGGTGTGATTATAGGACTAACACCACCAGGCCAGAAGACATTAATACTATTGCCAATACTATTGACAAAAGTATCAATACCAACACCTCTTGGCGTAGTTCCCTGAACAATCTTCAGTGTAAATGCAAAGGTTCCACCTGGTGGAGGATTGATAACCCTGAAGTCATTGACACTCTCAGTTGTTGTATGTGTGAAGGAGTTACCTCTTGCGATATCAATCTCAATGCGGTTTGATGATGAAATGACAGGTTGAGATATCTCATAGTAAGACTTCAGTCTTGCTCTACCTTCAACATCCAAGTTCTCTCTTGGTGATGCAGTTCCAATACCAACACCCTTTGTAGTGGTGGCAGAGAATATAGTATTACTAGTACCAACTCTCAGTTCACTGGTTGCAGTAATGACACCAACTTGAATTGTTCCACCTTGGATATTAACATTAGGTGCGGTAAACTTACCAGATACATTACTGTCACCAAAATCAGCAGTTCCAATAAATCTGGACTGATTAGTAACATACAAGTCAGTCTGTCCGACTCCGAGAGAACCAATTTTAACTGTATACTCCGTACCAAAAGCAGTAGTACCAAAACCAACATTTCTATTATCAATTGGATGAATGCCAGTTCCTAACCCAGATTGAACACCTTTAAATAGACTATCATTTTGAAGATTAGTAAGTCCAGATCCATCTCCTGTAAATGCGGTTGCTACAACAACACCATCAACTTTAAGTTTCTCTGTTACGGTAGCTACACTACCAATACCAACACCGTTCTCATCAACACAGAACATTGATGAACCTGAACCAACCTTCAGAGTACAATCTCCTGCAGTTGTAGTCCCAATACCAACTTTTTCAAAGATAAACTCGCCACCATCAGAGGTAACACCACCGAAGGCATACCAACCATTTTCTATAGTATAAGTCCAACCAATTGTTCCACCCTTAGTTGGGTTTGCATTATAGACTACATCACCAGGATTTCCTGCGTCAGTAGGAATTGTAATACCAACAGTATAGTTTCTAGAAACAACTGCATCACCTTGAAGGAATATTGAGTTGGCTTCAATACCTTTGTCTGAGGTGGATGTCAGTTTTTGATTAAATACAACTGGACCATCAAATTCTGAAAGAATATTATTTGAAGGCCCACCATTAACTCTCAGTGCTCTAGAAGCAATGACCTCTTGTGTCTCAAGAACATCAATGCCAAATGATGCATTCTCACCATTAACAAAGTCTTCACCAGTGTAGGTTTGAATCGGAGTATCATAAACAATTTCTTTACCAGTATTGGAGGAAATTCTCTTGTTACCAATGAAGAAGTCACCAGAATCGTTCATACCGGTGTAAACAACAACACCACCAGAAGTAGTTTGTGCCTGTGCAGTTAACTGTTCATCAACAGAAAGTTGCTTCTTCTGTTTGATAGGTAGTGAAGTAGAGTAGTTACCAGGACCATAACCAAGATATTCAAAGGTATGACCAGAAGCACGGATAATTGAGTTTCTTCTAAATTCAACAGGTGAGACAGAAACTTTCTTGATTACACTCTCATCTAGGTGACTAGTGGGTCTTGTGCCCATCATACCTCTGAACACCTTAACAGGGTTAGAGGTTACAGTTGTCTTAATTCTTACAATTTCATCATCAACCTTCAGGTAGTCACCTATCTGAAAATTAAAATCTGTAAGATTTCTGATATTGATTTCATCTGTTGTTGCATTAGCGACGGTCGAAGAAATAACAGTAGTGATACCGATATAAGGGACAATATCTCTTCCACCAAAATTCTCATCAGAACCTGATAGAAGTGCTCCACCTTGAGCAGTGTTACCAGGATAGTATGCACGAATAGTTCCACCAGTTCCTGGATTAACTGTATTGACACCAACATTGATTGTAAATGTATTGATACCTACGTTATCAGTAACAAGGAAATCTTTATTAAAGAAGTCTGTCGTAGCTCCACCAATTCTAACAGTGTTATTAACTCTCAGACCATGACCCTGGTTTGTGGTGACCGTTGCCAGACCACTAACATTATCGTACACAAATGTACTGATACCAAGAGTTGTACCTGTAAGACTGAATAGTGCCTCTGTAGTTGTAATAGCGCCAATACCAGTGGTATTGATACCAGAGGTAATAGTATCAACAGGGATTGCTCTAATAGAGTTATTACTGATGATTTCAGAAATTCTATAAAGTTGATTGTATTGTACATAATCATCGGATACAACACCAGAAATTTGAATAGTGTCGTTGACATTATTATAAACCTTATCAACAGTGACCGAACCTTGACTATAACCTGTGGTTTGAGAAGTTCCGACAACATTCAGTGTTTCTGTTAGAACATAACCACTACCACCATTCATAATATGAACATCAGTAATACTACCAGATGCATTAACGGTAATTCTTGCCAGGCCACCAGTACCTGAACTTGAACCAGAAAGAACTGCGTTGTAGAGGTTTTCTGTTCCACCACTACCATTACCGTATCCAGAACCACTACTATTAATACTTACTCTAGTAATTTGTTGTAGTCCATGGTCACGGTCAGTAAAGATAACAATGTTTGAACCATCTGCCGCAGATTGGATATCAGTGATACCAATACCCAAATTATTTTCATTATTAATCTTGTCAAGTGTTTCTTTGGTAGTACTATTTTTTGGTTCACTGATAACGGTCTTACCAATCTTATCAGGGAGTGCATAAGTTATAGAGGGACTTGGATCTGATATTGGATTATCTCTATCAACTTGTGGATAAAGATTGATAATAGGTTGTCTGAAACTATGATCCTGAGAATCATTAAATGGTGATACTTGAGGTGTGTTTGAGGTATTAAGAATATTCAGATAATAGACACCATCCTGTTGACCAGGAACATACTCCTTAATCTGTTGAACATCATAGACAAAATAATCATTATTAAAGTTCTTACGTTTGAAGGTAGGAAGACTTGTAGTTCTGTTAGAAACATTATTGGTGAAGGTTCCAGGATCAGTAGAAACACCTTCTACAGAGAATGATCTAGCACTTTGAATACCAATAACTTTAAATTTACCATTATAACCAGATTGTGCTGTACCAACAGTAAAGTTTGTACTGGTTACATTATTGACCTCAACAGTAGAACCAATAGAGAGACGGTGATTTCTTTCTGTCTCATAGAATGCAATTCCACCACTGTACTTTGCCTTGGTGATGTAAGATGGATTTCTGAGTTGTCCACTGTTACTCATAGTAACAGATCCTGGATTGTACTGAAGTCCTACTTCAGTATTTGTTTGTCCATTGACACGATTGGATTCTTGAACAATGAAACTATCTTTAGGAACTCTAGCGGTTCCAACACCTGAAGAAGCAGGAAGTATGTACCTATACTGATAAATCCTATCGTCAGATGATCTGGTATCAGGTGTTCTTGTGATGTATGTTCTAGAAGTTGAATCTCCAAGAGCGGTAGTTCCAAGACTTACTAGTTTAGGATACAGTGTGTTATCAGATGTCGCAGTTCCAACAGTTACATACCATTGGTTTACATCAGAGTCAAACTGAATTGGGTGGCCAATATCACCAGAAGTCTTATCACTAACTCTACTCTGAACAACCAGATTACCACCAAGATTGTTGAGAACTAACTCTGTTCCAAACTCAGCATCTTTTGTAGTTTGTGCAATCTTAATTTGATCATCATTCAGACCAGTTGTGATCGCATAGTAAACATAACTATTTTCAAGACCATCAGGAAGTCTTGAATTATCACTCACAACTCTAATAGATTCACCATTCTGAAAACTATGATCTTCGGTAAATGTAAGTATATTACTTGCAATGCTATTACCTGTTCCTACAGATCTACCGACTCTTGAGACCTTCACACTGGTTACATTACTTGAACCAATATGAGTCTGTGGCATCACAATTCTTGCATTGTATGCCTCAGTAGTTACACCATCAGAAATAAGAACAGAAAGTCTATCATCACTCTTAGCACCAACTCTATATCCCTGGATTCTGGATTCGGGTCTAATGTCTGGATTGTTTTGATTATATAAGTAAAGTCTACTTGTAGACCCTACTCCAACAGTTCTAGAAACATCAATGGAAGTATATTCAAGATTAACATCTGTAGTGTCAATTTTTCTTGGGGGAACAATATTACTGATGTAACCAATATCATCCACATCAAATGCATCTTCTCTATATCCTTTGGACGTTAAAGAAGTTTGTCCAAAGTTACTATTAGAGTTGGTGACAGAGAAGTCGCCACCAGATTCTGTTACAAAATGATTTGAGAAACCAATTGCAAAGATAGACACCAACTGAATGATAGAGTTGTTGGATGCCTTGATATGGAAGTTAGAATAACTTGGTTTATATTGTGCCTCAGTATCAGAATGAATATTCGTTACTGTTGTTGAATCATCATAAGAACCAGTAACTGAATTATATTTTACAAATGCATTGTCATCAACCTGAAGACTGACACCCGTGAATTGCGCAACAACCATTGACTTAAAGCCAGATGCCTTAGAGCCATCGGCATGCATACCACACATACCATAAACAGATCTCATTGACACATTAAAGATATATGGTGAAGCACCAGAAACTGTGTCCGTCGAAAGTTCTATAGAAACACCAGTTACTGATGGAAGAGCATTTGATGGAAGTGTTGAAGATTCGTATGTAAAGGATGTGGTTTTTCCTTCACTATCTTGAGAGAGAATTTCGGTTGCAACGAATGTACCATTATATGCATTGTCAGTTACACCGTTGACCTGGAAATATGTGTCAACATTTAATCCACTAATACCATCACTCAGATTGACAGTAATTGTTGTGGTTGCAACTGAACCATTACCCGATCTTATACTACTAATACCTGTAGTACCACCAGTTGGTCCGACGATACGAAATTCATCAACCTTTGGCTCAATATCTACACCAGATGAAGGGTAGTCAGGACTAATTGCACGGCCAGAAGAAGGCCCATATGCAATACCAATCTTTTCATAATACATGTCAAGATCAGTTCTATTGGTGGTATAGTTACTGATAAATTGATCGTTAATACTTACGTTATTAGCACCATCTGCATATTCAAATGTGGTTAGTTTATGGTGTGAGAAATTAGGAACAGCAGTGTTGTCAGTATAGTCTCTATAAACACTACCATTTGGATCACCATCAAATGTGGTGAAACTTTGTAGGTAACAACCTCCTGTCACTCTAAAAAGAGCAGATCTTTCAATATTATCATTCTCTGGGTTTGGAACATACAGAGGACGAATCTTACATTTACGAAGATCCTGTCCAACAATAGAAGTACCTCTGGGGATGATAACACCGCCATGAATACTATTCAGTTTAAAGAGTTGGTTAGTAGGAGACTTTACATCGAAGTTAGTATATACATCAAACTGTGAAAAATCGGTACTAGTCGAACCATTTCTTAACTTGTAAGTACCTGAACCATCTAGAATCCACCCAGGTCTATTATCAACAAAGTGCTCACCAGGAGCCAACATGATAGTTGTCTTTTCAAATCTATCATTATCTAAACCTCTCTGGTAAGAGAATCTAGAGGATTCTACTAAAGCTCTCTGAATACTTTTAAAGGGTCTTGCAAGTGAATTACCCTGATTGGTGATACTATCAGTAGCATCTAGACTGTTAGGATCAACATAAAGAATATTTCCACGGACGTTTTTCAGAAAATTGTCTAAACGTGATAAGGGCATTTTACCTACAGGCCGTCTTCATTATGAGTTATTTATCCATAAAAAAACCACCCAAAAAGGGTGGATACATTACCACAGAGTGGCGCCTTCCTTCACATTATATTATCTTACCACACTTTTCTCTTTAAGTAAATACTCTACTGTTGTTGCAACATCATTCATTGCTATTCTTAAATCTGTTCTTTGTCCCGACTCTTGCCAAAGAGTCTCATCATCATTACCACAGAGAGTCCATCTCCACTGTTCCATTTTATTACAATACCAGAGATTTATTTGCATGTTACTCTATAGGTAAAAGTTCAGGATTTTCTAATTCTAGGTCATACAACATAGGATGACATTCTTCCGCCAACAAATATGATGATGCCTTATACAAACCATCCAAGGTATATGTTGGAGAATTATTTGCAGCATCAATGACATCATAGTTGTAATAGTATTCTTCTTCGGCATCATCAAAGGTAAATGGTATACCTTGAATAAAATACATCAGAACTAAGTTAGATGTATCATTGAGCCAAACAAACTTGGTTTCAATTTTATATTTCATAAGAAACCCCTCGTTTGAGATATTTATTAATAGTTAGACGGTTCTCTCTAATCTATTTGTTGCTTGGTCAGGAAAGTCTCTTGGACGACTATCACCAGCATTATCAGTTCTAGGAGAACCTTCGTTTGCTTTCACAGTATGTTGATAGTTCACTCTCTTGTATCTCAACCCTAGAGGATCAGGCATCCAGTATGTTACTTGCCAATCTTGATCAGGACATAACTCAAGATGCTTCTCTACCGAGTGATTGAAGCTACCCATTTGAACATGTCCATCATGAGTGATACATCTATCATCACCAATATCAACCACAAATAATTGACTCATTCTCCCTTCCAAGTTGGTGGATGAAAAACACAATACTCATTGAAGGTGATCTTCATTTCTTTTTCTGTTAAGTTGGCGTTCTTTGCTGCCTTGGGCAAGTTCCACTTCGCTGCAAATAACATTTCCATAGACTGACGCGTTTCTGGTCTCATACTCGTAACACTCCAGAATTTGTTGATATAAGTTAAAAGAATACCTATTCATGTAGGTTGAACATAGTTAATGATTTTCTCTGGTAACACTGACCTAATTGTCTCTAATACATTCATAAATTCTTCTACTGTGTCACAATTAGAAGACAGTGTATTACCCTCATTAGAAATAAGAGTAAATTTACGCATCATTATGTCAATGACACAACTGGTAATGTATTCATCGTTTTCGTTTTCAACAAGAAAGTCTTTTTTATTGTATTCCATGAGATTGGTCAGGGACTCTCTCAGTATAGGAGGTTCAGGATCACCTGTCAATGACCCTGTGACACTTATGAGAGTGTCAGACTTGTGGAACCAATACCAGACACTGTAAAGGTCAATACACCACCTGTATGGGTGATTGTGACGGGTGTTGTTGATGCTGCACTGACGAATCCACTGGCAGTAACAATACCCACGTTCAGGTTAGGTGCTCCAATGATACCTTGTGCGACTGTTGCAACACCGGCAACACTTGCATAGGTCGCAGTACCAACACCAAGAGTGGTACCATCACCAAAAATTGTATAGATCTCGTTAAAATTATCGTTAGTCTTATCAAATGATGTTCTCAGTGGATCACCTGTTCCATCATTAGGAACAGAACCCAAGTTAACTAATTGCTTTGCCATGATTTGTTATCTTCGTAGGATTATTTATTACTTACTGTCCGCAGTAATAAGTGTGTTGTCTGCAGTAAGATTACCTCTATCTGCGTCTGCAGTGTTACTATTTGTCGGTAATTCAGAATCTACCGCCTCAACAGATGGTATCGTTGTTTCAATATTTCTTGGAGAATTATTAAGACCATCAGTTTCTTCTTGGTTTCTGATTTTTACTCTTTCTACAGACCATAGTTGTAGTTGTGACCCATGTTTTCTTTGTTTTGTAGTATTTACTGATACAAACCAAGTTGTAATTCCAACTCTGGTAGAATCAATCTCATCCAACAATTGTTGTTGTTTTGTTGCAAGGTCCGAACAAACGGCACCAACAGGAACAGTTAATGCTCCAGATCCAGGTGAGATAAGACCTAATATAGGAGTTAATTGTCCAGTGTCAGCATTCCATTCTACTGATGCTGTACCAGATGCTGTACTAACTCCAGTCCATGAACACCCAGTCTGAACTCCTACAAAAAATGAACTTAAACTTCCCGAATACAATTCACTAGGTATAAAAACATTTCCTAGAGACACTGATCCATCAATTTTATATGTGTTAGTCGATATTCCTCCTGATGAATCTATTTGATAGAACCTACCTAATGTATCACCTTCTTCGCCTTCAAATGTATCAAGAGACCAGTTACCCTCATCATCTCTTATGTAATAATTTAATCCTACATCAGGGTCAGTATAAATTGAATTTTTGACCCAGATATCTTCTTCCCCTTGGCCTGCATTAGTGTTAGTCAATATAGGAAATTTCATATCCTCCAGTGCATTATCATTAGGAGAAGTTCTAGATTCCAAGTAAGGATACCTTCTTATCCTGACGGCATCTGTTCTTACAATTGAGTACGCAACTGCAGGAGTTGCAGTACCACCAGTACCAGGTCCTGGTGTAACAGCTTCATCTACACCATTTCCTGAACTAATATCATTATTCAAACCTCCTGTGCTATCATAAAAACTACAAATTGGGGGAAATACTCCTGGTTTAAATAAACCCAATGCAGAATTACCTAAACCAATTGCTTCTTGTTTTTTGTCATTAATTATCTGTATTTGACCAGAAATATTTTGGAGAACTTCTAGATCAAGTTCTTTTGATACTAACTGATATTCATTTACTGCTGTTGATGCAATACCAACAGGATATTGAAATACATCATTCTCTTCATCTCTACTGGATTTTTCAGACGAAAGACCAGTGACAACAAATTGTCCTGTTGTGGATAATGTGGACATATTATAAAACTACTATTTTGTTATTTAGATCTGTTTCCACTGATTTGGATGTGTGGAACCTTGATGATGGTTGTAATATTCTTCTTTAAGAGTGACTCTTACATCACCTGCGATTACAATTCTTTCATTATCTCTCACATCACTTTTTTGAGTAAAGTGAGTTATATTACTAGGAAAGACAACAACCGATCCTTCATATGGGGTGATTGTATAAAAGTTACAATTATATCTATTAAATGACATCAGAGTATTGTTAGTATTAGATACTTCAAATAATCCACCAACACTTTCATTTTTATTCTTCTCCTGTTGAAGACAGAACTTATCAGACGTAGAGTCCGTCTTCAGATAATAAACAAAACTCAGATTAGATTCATTATGAAAATGAGGTGGGATAGATGGAGTATCATCGTCTTTATGATACCCAACCCATGATTTAATTACATGATAATTGAGTTTTGAATAATCAACATTTAGATGATAAAAGTAATTATCAATAGATTTTTTTAGGTCATCAAAGAAAAGATTATATTGTGGATCTAGATGTAGAAAGATTTTACCAGAGTATTCTGGACTCTCATTCTTATACCCATTGAACCAATACTCTCTTAAAGAATTTATATTTTCTTTCTTAAACTCTTCATGACATTCAATACTATCTTGATAAATTACCAGAGGGAATATCTCATGTACCTTATTCATCAATCACTATTAATAATATACTGAGTATTATCACCTGGATAGTCTGCTTCTGTCAATCCTTTATATTCAGGAATGTTAGATTCAGTGTCCTTTCTTTCGCCATAGACAACATAACTACAATTGATAGGTCCACCGGCACTATTCTTCACAATTACCTTAGTTCCCCACTGTACATCCTCTACATAAAGTTCCTGAAAAGAACCAATAGGACTAAGAACAACATCAATACTATCAGGATCAACCAAACCTTTCCAGTATTCAGGAAGATTGATCACATTACTACCATTCAACTTACCTCGGACATACACATCTGCCTTTGGAGTTTCAACACAGACATATCTTAATCTATGATCTTTTTTGGTTGGGTGTGGAATATCAAATGACTTCTTAGATGATGCGATAGATCTTGTCTCGGTCATGTATGATTTCATGTCACCCACACCCGCCAGTGTTGCCTGACTATTCATCTTTACAGCACCGTTGGCAATAAAGACACCGTTCATAGTACTTACTCCATTACAAATAATTTTACCATTGGCAACAATACTACCATTAGCAATAATGTTTCCATTAACAACGGTGTTAAGAACTTGTAGAAACAAACTGGGAAGTTTCTGTCCTGCTTGTTTTTCAAGAACAACAATTTGTGGTGCTGAAGCATAAAGGTGAAAATAGCTGTAGTCACTAATATCTCTAAAAAAGACGAGACCAACATCTGTCAAAGGAAAAGATGTGTCCGTTGGAATATCAGTATGCCACATTCCTTCTTTTTCAGAAAGATCATAACTATATGCAGCCTCATCATTCTGGAGAGGTCCAGTAAATGTTGCATAATTTCTTAACTGAAATGGTCCTGGCATCAACCTACCTCCGTCACTAATTTAGGAATATCTTTTCTTTCTGCAAATACATGGTAATAACAGTTGATAGGAAGACCTGGTTTTGTTCCTACGACAATTTGATTGTCTTGTGTTCTCTTTACAATCAACTCTTGATGAGTTCCAATTGGAGTCAAGGAAACTGTGATAGTCCTTTCATCTACAAGGTTCCTCCAAACCTCAGGAAGGATAATAGTATCTTTGTTCTTAAGTTGACCTCTTACATATACAGAATGTTCGGGTCCTTCCATACACGCATAAACAAGTTGTTTGTTAGGGTCGTCTGGATGAGGGATCATAAAGTTCTTTGATCTTGCAAGAAGAACTTCAGTGTAGATAATCTTTGACTTGATTGTCTTTACAGTCAGAAGAGTGTCAACTTTCAAGAAACTTTTGATTCTTGCATATGTTTTAACCATCAACGCATAAAACGGGATGGGTTTCATCTCAATATTCTTGTTCTGACCAATCATTACATTGGCAATACCATTAGTTGGTCCTACTGGAGCTCCATCAGTAGCAGCTGTTTCAGGGTCAAACTGACCAGTAGGATCACCAACAATCTCCGGGCCCTCTACATAAGCAGAACCACGAACCTCAAGAGATCCACGACCAAGAAGTTCAGGTTTTCCTAAACCACAAAATAATCTTTTTCCTACTGCAATGTCAGGTACTCTCATTATACTATTGCTTTGTTTTTTTGTTCATTAGTTGATGGTGTTCCTTTAGATCCATTGACTTCTGTAGCACCATCTGCACAGTCAACCATTCCACCGTATATATTTAACACGGCTTTACCAACACACTCTACAGACTTTTCAGAGAAAATTTTTGTAGATATCTTTGAGTTGAGATCAATGGTTTGCGCCTTACCAATGATCTTCTCATTGGCATACATCAAAATACTACCACCCTTGTTATCTGAACCAGTAGTTTGAATCAGAACGTTTCTTCCTCTAATCTCAACATTGCCGTTAAGTGCGTTGAGAACCAGGTTTCCACTTACCGCATCAATAAAGACAGCAGGTTCATCTTTTGTAGTACAATTATCTCCTGCCTTTACCTGAAATGCACCAGGTGATCTACAGATTGTACCATGTTTTCTATGACTTTCACCCTTTTGCTCTAAAGTGATATAATGTTTTTCATTCTTACCACTTCTTAAGAGTACCGCAGATTGATTATTATCTGGCCAAATGTGACCAAATTTTATCTCGCCATGCATGTTACCATATCTTATAACATGGTAATCTTTAGTTTGGGACATTAAACTTACCTACACAATCTATAACAGAAATAACCTTATCTTGGAAGTCTGGTTCTCTCTCCAAATCATTCTCTCCTATTCTATCTATACAGAACTTCGGAATCAGTTCTGCATTGAAGCCTGACTGAGATTTCATGGTAATCTTTGGCATCTCAGTAAATCCTTCACCACCTTCAGTAACTTTGATGGATACAATTTTACCAAAGTCTCCAAGTTTGGGTACAGCCTTGGCACCAAAATTAGGTTCAATAACAAGTTCATCACCTTCACTGTAATTGATACCTGGATTGTCAATAATTACCTCGCAAAGATAGAGGATAACTGGATAAGAACCAGTATCCAGTGATGGATAATTTCCAGGAGATGTCAATATAGTAAGTGGTGGAGTGGTAAGAACTGATTCTTGTGTAATGATCGTTGGTATTCCACCAGGAATAATCTGACCAGCATCCGTTTCAATCTCTGTTCCCGGTGGAATAGTAACCTCATCACCAGGACTTACATTAACAGGGTTCTCTGGAGGAATAGGAACTCTAATAGTTCCATCTCCATTAGTGATATTAGTATCTTCTGGATTTGCCCATACTCTACCATCACCACCAGTAGAACCATTTGGTGTAGGAAGATAATCTTTACCAGGTTGAACGACTATAATATCAACTATACCAACAGTAGGATTGCCGTTAGGATCCCTAACGTCAACATCAGGTGTTGTTCCATCTCCTGAAGTAATTGGGGTTCCATCAGGAAGTGTCCCTCCAAATACAGGAGTTACAATACCACCTTGACCTATACCACAATCATCAACAACCTTTGTATAAGTATTTCCTGCAATATAATCGTAACCCGCATTAACAACATCACCACCAAGAATCTCACCACCACCACTTACGATAAGATTGATAGCAGCACCTGTACCTGAACCAAAAGTATCAAGAGTAGGTGGTCCACAAGTTCTTGGTCCAGTGTAACAAGAACCCGCATCAAATAAATTATTAAAATCTAAGTTGAAATTAAAATTATCAATGTCTATTGCACTGGTAATTGATCCTGCAGTATTTGTAATATTTTCAATCAATGAATCAAAATTGTCAATTATTCCAGAATTACTACCATCCCATATACTCCAGTTTTCTACAGTAGAACACTCCGGTTTTTCTTCACAACTCAAGAACGAAATGACATCCAAAATAATTTGAAGACCTCCTCCAGCAATACCAAGAACACTATCAACAATACCACCAACACCATTGATAATAGATTGAATTGCACCGAAGGCTTGACTTACTGCACCATCAATCAAACCAGCAAGTTGACCAAGTAACCCACCTAAAAAGTTATTAACAAGACACTCTGCAGTATTAACAACTCTATCAACTGCTCCCTTGAGGAATCCAAGAACCATGTCAAACAATTTATCAATAATTTTTTTGAACAGACATGCTATAATATCACTGGCAGTTTCCATCCCCTCTTTCATCGCAGGTTGTTCATTGGGCATCAGGAGATTATATAATTTCTTTGCAGCATTATTGATTCTTGCAATAACAAACTTTTCAATTTCAGTGAACAACCACTTAACTGCACCAGCAATTATTTTTGTACCTTCTACAATTTTTTTCTCAATCCATTCTTGAGCTTTTGCAATATCTTTGTTTAAATTAAACCTAAAATCATATGCGCTTTTCTTTGCCTTTTCAATTTGTTGAATAGTATTCTTTATTTGAAGTTGCATTGAAGTCAAAGGAGACTTACAATCTGGTGGTGGAGGAAGTTGTGTTTTTTCTTTAGCATCTCTCCAGATTTCACCAGAACTAAGATCAAATGCAGTGGAGTCTCCTGTTACAGATTCAGTCCAGAACTCAGCAACATTAAATGGTACATTATATTCATAAGAATCAGCAAATGTATTACCACCAGACTTTTCTCTAATTAAGAAAGGTGAAATATTTCGCTCAAAAAATCCAGTTGTGGGGAAGAATGATGGTGAATTGGCACTAACTTGGTTGAAATCATTATACCCAAAGGTTCCCATGATGACAGGTTGTTGTCCATCCTTACCATCAAAGTAAAAACCAAATACGAATGATCCTTGTGTTAAATTTGCAGAAGCAGAACATCCACCTCCTCCTCCACCAGCAGTCACAGGATACAACACAACTGCCCAAGGTAAATCCTCATCAGCAATATCAGGATCTTCTGATGCAGATTGACTCTCCCATCCATCTAGATGAGAGCCCATAATACGAACTTTATATCTCTCACCAAATCCTTTTGATTCCGTATTATCATTTGACGGAAAACCAGAAATGTTGTCTCTCCAAACCTCCTCTTTAGGAATCTGACCGACCCACCAATAGAATCCGTCTCTTCCTATAAATTCTTTATTTTGTAGAACTTGATCTAACATTTATTCAATGTCTCCGAAACTATCTCTAATGATATCAATGCTTGACAGTGTTTGTTCTGAATTTATTTTGTGACAGACATTTGCAACAATATATCTTCCAGAAAGAGTTTGACTACCACTAGAAACTTCAGTATTCAAATTTACAAATGTACAGTTTACAACGTCCCCAGCCCTAATACTAAAATCTCCGGGTATGATTATATTTATTTTAGTTCTGAATAGTTCGTTATATCTCATAATAGATTGAACCATTACCTCTGGAGACCTGGTGGTAGGCGATGGATCCTTTCTATCATCTATTAATTTACTATCTTTACTATCTTTACTATCTTTACTATCATTAGGCAAAGTTCCAATATCAAGATAACTAAACATCAATCTTGAAGGTTTTTCTATAATTTCTTTTTGTGGATTATTTGTTTTCTCATTCAATAATTTTACTTTACCTTTTTTATTTTCCTCAAAACTAAAGTCCACTACTCTATAATTGAGTGAATATAAGTCAAAGAAAATCGTCTTACTATTATACACACCTAATGATAAATCTTTTCCAATATCTGCCTGTTGTTGAGTAGTATAATCTAAAATGTTAATTTTCTTTCCACCAATACTACCCTTTGGTTCCTTACCTGTATTATTGTAAATAAAATCACGACCTGGTTTTACCAATTGTTTAGAAAGAGTGTCAACCGACTTGAAGTAATACTTATCTCTAGTTTGGAAGAAGAAAAACCCTGCAGTAGCACCCTGAAGAGTTCCTTTCGTTGGATCATCTGATGCAGTTTGTGAAGTTGCAGACTTAGATGCTAACCAGGTACAGGTGTAAAGTGGTTTCTTTGTATTACCAATAAAGTTATAATCATAACTACTCTGTTCAATATCAAAGACATCTGCTCCTAAACCTAAAATATTTTGAAGAATATCCTTAACATGGTTTCCTGGATTACCATTATATCTCTTAGTAACTCTTGTTTCTTCATTAGTCCAGTACTCTTTAGTAACTAAATCCAAAACAAACATCTTCTTTGTACCTTGAGTAGCAACATTTCTGATACTCTTGATGTACATTACGTCCGAATCACAGACTGCAGAGGTAAGTGTTCCTTCACTTTCAGAAGTTACATCGTTATTATCAATAACTTCAAACTCAATTTCTTCACCACCAACCAATTCAAGATCATCAATAATACCACTGGTATTCAGTCTAGTATTACCTTCTTTTTCAAATCCAGTATCTATAAAGGCAACCGTAGCCGTCACAGTATTGGCTAGAATACTTTCATAATAATAAAATTCTGCAATAGAACCACTAAGATCGGTGGACTTACCATTAGATCCTTTGATCTTAAAGAATTTTATATCTCCAGGTCTAATGGATTGTTTATATGGAGTATTTGCCATTATGCATTAGAAAAGGGTTGTCCTAGGATTATACTATCTATATCTATATCATAACCACCAGAACTACGAGAAACACCAGAAGAAGCACCAGGGCCACCACCAGGAAGTGGTATATGAACTGGTACTGCTACTTCTAACAGTGCAACCTGTAGTCCTGTTTCTTCATAAGATGCAGTAGAACTAACTTCCTGTGCCTTGTCAGGTGGTTTTTTTGGTGTCATTTTGATGGGATGTTTCTTGGTCCAAGCACCTGGTTCTACTTCGGCACCTTCTGCACCAATTTCCCAGTGGAGATGATAAGAACCAGGAGTTCCAGTATCACCGGTTTTGGCTAACATGGTTCCAGCACTGAACTTTTCTCCAACCTTAAGAGGTCCTGGAGCCATTAGATGAGCAAACATATGTTTCTCACCATACACATCATCCTGCCATTCTACAATATTCCCGTAACCAGAAGCAGGACTATTTCTAGTTATCCTTCCTGGTAGATACGCATATACTGGAGTTCCCTTAGTAGTGGGAATATCATATCCTTTATGATTACTCTGAGTACTTGCCCTATATCCTTTACCAGATATAATTGACAATCCTTGTTCATCAATATCACTTTGTGCAAGTGGACTATAAGCTGTACTCAAAGAAGCTTTTTCTTGACCATCATATGCAACAGAACCACTATGACCAGATAGACTCCCCAACTTGGTATCACCTCCCATTACTGGTGTTTGTGGTTTTGAAAAACCACGTAGATTTGTATCAGTTCCTTTTAAAATATCAAAATATTTTGATTCTATTTCTGCTCTTTTTTGTTCATCTTCGACTCCTTTCAATTCATTATCTCTTTGAGTTTTTATTTTTTCTATTTCCGCTCTTCTATTTTCATAGGCAGTATATGCATCTTTTTGTTCCTGTGTTCCACTCTTCATTACATCAAGATATTGTCGTCCACCAGATGAGGTACCTCCGGGACCTACAGCAGGTTTATAATCTGGATTTTTTATTCTCCCTTTTCGAGTTCCATCTTTTTCTATAAAAGTATCAACTCCTGTAGATCGAAGTTTTTCTTCAATAATTCTATGTTCTTCAAGAAAAGCTTCTCCTCCGGCCAAATTGGTTATTGTTTCCATCCCAACATGTTTTAGGTACAGTGCTAGTCCTCCTGCAGCTAAAACAGGTAATAAAATACCACCGAGAGCTAATATAATTGGACTAACGATTGAGAGAATAGTCCCTACCATACTAATAACAGGTAAAAATGAAGCTACAAATGCAATACCCAATATCCCAAGAGTTCCCAAAATAATTTTGTCAAGGTGTTCCGTCAAGAATCCAAAAATAGATTCTTGTTTCTCTGGATCAAGGAATTTCAACAACTCCATGATACCCAACGACAAGATAAGTCTGCCACCTATCTTGAAAATATCCATAAAAAGGGAAGGCATCGTAAGTTTCATTGGTTTTGAAACTTTTGCTACAGTTTTCTTGGATTCTGTTTTTTCTTCATTTCTTTGACGTTTTGAGTTCTGTTTTATATTCTCTTTAGTTCTATTACCTTTCTTTACATCACCCAAATCTTTCTTGGTTATCTTCTGTAAGTTAGCGGTAGAGCCAACTAGAGACGTGAGAAGTGCATCAAATTTACTGACACTAAACTGTTCATTAACGTTTGAGTAAGGAAGAAACTTAGTCGTCTCAACTTTTTTTCTATAGGGTGCAAGTTTTCTAGGTTCAACCTTAGAGAATTGTGCTCTACTTTTTGCCGGAGAAGTAGTTGAGTTGGAAAGAAGTTTTTGTGCTGATACCTTATCATCTTTTTTTGCACTCTTACCCTTCTTTACCAATGCACTTGTAATCCCCTTTGCCAGTATTGGAAGTGCCATATATTATGCCCTCCCCACATGATAAGTTTGTTGTGTAGAAATTGCACTTAGATCTGCGACGTTGGTTGCAGAGAATGAATACGCTTGACTTTGTGGACGACCTGCAGCAGCATGAGCAACACCTGGAGCCTCACCACCAGTCAAACCTCCAATTGTAGTCAAAGAAGCTTTTTGAACTGGTGGGTTTATCGCATAAGGATTAGGACGGGTCAATTTTCCAGCATCTAAATCTTTAAGGAATTGGTCTGGATCTTTTTCCAACCTTCTATTTACATCTTCTAGGGGTACAGTTATTGGTAATGCTGAAGTTGGTGGGGGTGCCGATTCAGTAGTTTGGGCCGGCATTTTTTCTCGTTGTTTTTTATATACTTCCTTTATTTGTTCTTTTGATTTACCCCCCTGACCATAATAACTGGTTCCTTGAATATCTCTTCCTTTATAATCAGGACCAAAAAGATTAGGGAAAGATGCAAACACTGGTGCCAATTTGTCAATAGTCTGGTCCGACATTTCAGGAGCATTGATTTCTGCCTCTGTCACACCGGCCTCTTTCATTATGTAACCATATAAGAATAGTTTATCCTGGTTTTCTGGGGTAAATTTATCTACTGCCGGATTAAGACCTGCGGCTTTAGCATAAGTTTCTGGTTTTACCATCTGATATTTACCAACAGCATAACTGGCATCAGGTTTACCTGCACCATCTATAAATTGTGCTGATGGTTCTTTATTCCTCATACGTCTCTTCTGTTCTTCTACAACCTGATCAATCGTCAGTTTACTTAGATCCAAATCATTACGACCACCAAACCAGGTATTATAACCAGCACTACCAGATGTTCCTTCTGCAAAGGCAACAGTCTCTGCAAATGCCTTTTGTTGTGGGGTTAAACCATTTCCTGATTGAGAAGGTTGTTGCCCCATCAAAGTCTCTTGAGGTTGTGTTGTACCTGGTGCAGGAAGTTCTGGTGCGGGTGGTGCCTTATCAAATTTCATAAAATCATCATCTACCTCTGGAAGTCTTCCTAAGAATACTTTATCTCTGATAATGGATTCTTCAATTATTGGTATTTGTGGTGTTGGTAAATTAGGAATATTTCCCATGCCAGGAAGTTTTTTGAACTCTTCTATGAACGGATTAAGACCATCCACAAACTCTTTTAGTTTTGTGTTAATACCTTTTATCATATCATTCGTAGGTTTGATAATCTGATCAACAACAAAATTTTCTATCTTCATTTCCAATTTGGCAATCTGTAGATTTATCCATTTGGTAATACCATTAATATATTTTGCAGGATCCTTGAGGAATTTCAACAATTCCATAATAAACATAGCAAATCCAAGTCTCTTGAAGAAATCAAATAAACCACCCATCATATCAGTTAATGGTTTAACAGTTTTCTTCACACCTGCGACTACACCACCCAGAACAGCCGCTCTCTCTATTCTCTCTTCCTTTCTTTGAGCAGCTGTATTTTCTGCAGTAAGTCTATCCTGGTTTTTCTGTGCGTTTTCCGCAGCATCTTTATTCTGAAGATTACTAGTAGTTTGTTGAACATTCTTATCAACACTATTCAACTTACTTGCAATCAGTGCAAGAGTCTCATCCATCCCCTGTCTCTCAGGTTGAATAGGTTGTTCAGTTTCTTGTGGTGTTACTGATGGTAATAAAGGAGTTACACTAACAGCAGAAGAACTTGGTTTTGTTTTTGCTACAAAAGATTGTACATTAATTTTTTTAGAATTAACTTTAAACTTACCAGTACTACCCTTTATTCTCTTATATTCATCACTTATAAGTTCTGCATCACCGCTATCTCCCTCATTATCATTCATTCTATCGGCGGCCATCTTCTCTTTGAGAAGAGATTTATAGTCACTATAGTCCAGGCCTGTGGTATCTTCAATACCAAGAAGTTCTAGTATTCTAGAATCAATATCTTCATCTACAAGTTCTTCTTCTTTTTGAGGAACATTTCCAACAATAACCGCAAGAGCAGAAGACTTCTCTTTTACATTCTCTTTTAGTTTGGTTGATGATTTTTTGACACTATCTACCTTACCTTGATACTCTGCAATGAGCTTATCAATCTCACTCAAGATACCATCAGAAGTCCCCTTCAACTCCCCATCAAGTCTTTCTTGAGTATCATCTATAAACTTATCTGCTGGTTCATATTTTTTTGTATCTTCACTATTCTCCTCAACAAAACTCTTTGCCATTTCATGGAGTTCTGAATCATTATATCCCTTAAATATTTTATTATCAATCTCGCTCTGTTCTTCTTTACCTAAAGAATTATAAAATTTTGAAATAATATTAATCTGTTGGTCTGTCAATTTGGCGACAAGATCCTTCCCTAACTTAGATTCGTAAGTTTTTCTTAGTTGTTGAGGATCTCTAGCCATTTTGTTGTGCCTTTGCTTTTTCTTCTTCTTCCTCTAAGTGTTGCTGTAAGAGGGCTACGTAAATGTCTCTCTCCCACGGCATCATGTTTTCAATCTCCGTTAATGAATATTTATGATACTGCATCAGGGCAAAATTTAACCTGAAGTAGTTCTCAAGATCCATGTGGATCATACCTATGCGAAAAAACTGGATAAGCCCTCCAAGACGACAGTACTTTTTACATCAGTCTTAGGATTAGTAACCTCAACTTCATATGAAAGTTTAGGCATAGTCTCAAAGAACTTTTCAATCTGTTTGAATTGAACAGAATTCATTTGTTCCAAAAAGTCAATAACTTCTTTTTTTGAACAATCTGCAGTTGACCAAACTTCTTCTTCACTAAAGATTTTATCGATACAACCTGCAATCAATTCAAATGATTTATTAACGTCAACCTCACCTTTAATGTCAAAATTATTTTTAATAAATTCATCTAGTGACGGATACTTCATTTCCATCATCAAACTATCATCAAGTTTAATTTTTTTATCGTGGCCTTCACCTTCCTTTACTTCAATTTCATCCAATAAGATAGTAATAGGAATTTCAGTCACACCATCGTCAGGAGCAAGAATATTTACTTCAACTTCTTCACCAACAGACTTACCTCTAATATTTAAGAAAAGAAATTCAATATCAAATGTAGGAAGTGATTCTACTTTAACACCTCTGGTTTCAATACAACTCTTTAGAACTGCTCTGATTGCATTAGTGATTTGTTTTGTGTCATCACTTTCAAGAGCAAGAACCAGAAGTTTTTCTTCTTTAACAAGAAATGGTCTATATTTAATTTTCTTTTTAGTAGAGGGTAAAGTCAACTCATAAGTTGGAGTTGCAATTTTTGGTAAAGGCATAATGACTTAATAAAGAAATCAGTTACTAGTATTTAGTTGGCGGTTCCAGGTGTTGTACTTCCATCATCACCCAAAGCTCTGGTAAGATTTGGGGTACTATTAAATGCAGCAAGAACTTCTGAAGTTACTCTACTAGCATTATTCAATAATGAGTTTGAACTCTGTCTCCACTTTAGTTTTTCTCTAGTATATCTCAAGAATGTGAAGTTTACGGTATATTCCATAATTTGACTGGCAGAATATGAAAGAGGTGTGGAGTTAATTGATATAGGATATGCACCAACTAAGGTATAACTATTTGCAGTCCCATAACCTTCTTTTTCAAACTTACTAATAAATACCTGTCCTCTATATGTGGCTGGATAATTCATTCTATAAGATGCGGTAACATTCTTATATGCACTGGTGTCTGTTTGATTAGAAATCCAGTCC